>Ga0310695_10001145_pt1 | contig 64282 bp, 54 predicted proteins | sample RumenRJG_04DNA_FD_203882 | JGI IMG/M metagenome (GOLD analysis project Ga0310695, IMG submission 203882) | Bovine rumen microbial communities from Lethbridge, Alberta, Canada - RJG_04 (v2) (version 2) | ecosystem: Host-associated > Mammals > Digestive system > Stomach > Rumen | place: Canada... | reverse complement strand
ACTTGATGTCGTCTTATTTCTTCTTGCGGTTGCCGTAGCGCTGCATGAACTTGTCCACGCGACCTGCGGTGTCGACGAGTTTCTGCTTACCGGTGAAGAACGGGTGAGAGGTGTTGGTGATCTCGAGTTTCACCAGGGGATAGGTGGTACCGTCAATCTCAATGGTCTCCTTGGTGTTCACCGTGCTGCGCGTGATGAAAACCTCCTCGTTAGACATGTCCTTGAACGCAACCTCGCGATAGTTGCTGGGATGGATATCCTTCTTCATTTCTTCGATATATCTTTAAATGTTAAACTTACAAACTGGTGGCGGTGGTAAACGCCTCTTTTTTGTAATGGCGCGCAAAGGTACAAACATTTTCCGAACTGGAAAAACTTTTTTCGCTCTTTTTTTGATTATCAGCGGTTTTTCATCTGGTTTAAAGGCCTTGGGCAGCAATCTTTCAGGCATGGCGGCGCTATAACGGGGGTGGCCTCCTTTTCTCATGTTGCCGGCACTGGCACCTGGTTTTTGGCAGGTTGGCATGGCATTTGCTTCTAATAGAATGTTTTTCGCATGGTTGATGTTACTATATTGTTATTATCGTGTGAATTGTTGAAATTAATTAATTTAGGTGCCTTGTGTTACAAAAAAAAGTGCTAACTTTGCAGGTCTTTTAAGATTGTAGATTTTATATGCTAGGTAAACTTTTTAAGCGCAAAAAGGAGCAGGTTAGGCTCTTCTATAATACTGATATCCATTGCCATATCCTCCCCGGGGTGGACCATGGCTCGCAATCCATCGAGCAGTCGCTCGACATGCTCAATGCCCAGTTGCAGATGGGCATCAACCGCGTCGTGCTCACTTCACATGTCACCGCTGTCACCTTCGAGAACACGCGTGAGTCGCTGACCGACGCGTTTCTCAAACTCAAGGATGCCGTTACCGACGCTGGCCTCGAAATTGAACTGGCCCTGAGCGCCGAGTACCGCATGGACGAGTACTTTGACAAGGAATATGCGGCCGATCACCTGATACCGATGCCTGGCAAGCACATCCTGCTCGAGAACTCCTTCCAGCAGGAACTGATGAACCTCGATGATCTGCTGTTCGACCTCCAGGTCAAGGGTTACAGGACCATCTTGGCACATCCCGAGCGCTACACCTACTACTCTCGTCGCCGCAAGCGCTACGAGGAACTCCACAACAAGGGCGCCAAATTCCAGGTCAACATCCTGTCCTTTACCGGTTACTTCGGCGAGGAAGCCCGCGACAGCGCCTTGTGGTTTGCCAAGCAGGGCATGATTGATTACCTGGGCAGCGATATGCACAACGTCAAGCATGCCCACATCATCATGGACTACCTCAACAGCAAGGAGTGGCGCCGCCTCAGCGCCGAGATCGAGCCCACTGTCAAGAACGATTTGATTACCTTCTAAGGACACTTATCAGGAATAAACACGTGGCGGGAACCAATCGGTTCCCGCCACGTGTTTTATTGATATCATGCCGCTAAATGAGTTGCCTGGTGCGTCAATCGCGCATGTCCTCGGGCAGGTCTTGCTGGATGATGGTGCGGCACTGGTGGCTCACCTGGGCAATGTCGTTGCCGCCGGTGTGCTGGATGGGCTCGTGGAAGGTCAGCGTGATGGTGCCGGGCGTGACGTTGAACGTGCTGCGGGGCATCACCTTGTAACTGCCGTCGATGGTGATGGGAACGACGGGCAGGCCAAACTCCAGCGCCAGTTTAAAGGCGCCGTTCTTGAACGGGCCCATCTTGCCCGTGTCGGTGCGGCGGCCCTCAGGAAAGACCACAATCGACATCCCGCCGTGCAACTTCTTCTTGGCGGCGGCCATGGTGTCGCGCAGGCCCTGTGCCGAGTGGGTGTCGACCAGGATGTGGCCGGCCATGCGGCAAGCGGTGCCAATGATGGGGATGTTGGTCAGTCCCTTGCGCATCATCCACTTGAAGTTGTGGCCCAGGTAGCCGTACACCGAGAAGATGTCATAGGCTCCCTGATGATTGGCAACAAACACGTAACTGGTCTCGTGGTCCACATGCTCGCGTCCCTTCACACGCACGCGCACGAAGTGCAGCCAGCACCACAGCCGGGCCCACCACTTGGCAGGGAAATACCCCCAGTAGTCCTGGCTGAACAGGCATCCCACGATAGTTATCAGCGATGTCACAATGCTGACCACCAGCATAATGGGCGCCACGATGCACCATTGGTATATGCGGTATAGATAAATCATGCGATAGTCTACAGGTTAATTAGTCGTGGCAAGGCTCAGGTCTGCTTGCCACGGGAAAAATGCAATCCGGCAACGATTAAATACGGTCAGCCGCCGTGGCAGGTAGTCTTCTACCTGCCACGGAAGCGTGACGCGGTGTTAAGGTCAGTTGGCCTCGGCATCGGGGGCAATGAGTTTGTAACCCTTGCCGTGGATGTTGATGATTTCGATGCTGGGGTCGTCTTTGAGTTTCTTGCGCAACTTGGTGATGTAAACGTCCATCGACCTGGCGTTGAAGTAGTTGTCGTCAATCCAGATGGTCTTCAGTGCAAAGTTGCGCTCCAGAATCTCGTTCATGTGGGCACACAACAGGCTCAGCAGTTCGCTCTCCTTAGTCGTCAGGTTGTCGCTGCTGTCGTCGGTGAACAGCACCTGGCGCTGGGTGTCAAAGGTGAACTTGCCGATCTTGTATACGGTGACCTCCTTGCCCTTCTTGCCCTTGACGCGGCGCAGGATGGCCTCGATGCGCAGCACCAGTTCCTCCATCGAGAAGGGTTTGGTGATGTAGTCATCGGCACCAATCTTGAAGCCCTCCAGGATGTCCTCCTTCAGCGCTTTGGCGGTCAAGAAGATGATGGGCACATCGCTGTTGACGGTGCGAATCTCCTGTGCGAGTTGATAGCCGTCCTTCTTGGGCATCATCACGTCGAGCAGGCAGATGTCATATTTGCCTTTGAGAAAGGCCTTGTAACCGGCTTCACCGTCGGCAAAGAGTTCGGCCTTGTAGCCCTTGTCCTCGAGGTACTCGCGGGTCAGGGTTCCCAGGTTCTCGTCATCTTCGCATAAAAGAATTCTCAGTTTGTCTTCCATAATTTTCAGTTATTTATATAGTGGTAATGTGATAATGAATTTCGATCCTTTGCCCACCTCGCTCTCGGCGCGGATGGTGCCGCCGAACAGGTCTATCATCTTGTGGACATAGGCCAGTCCCAGACCGAAGCCCTTCACGTCGTGGCGGTCGCCCGTCGACACGCGGTAGAAGCGCTCGAAGATTCTCTTCAGGTCCTCGCGTTTCATGCCGATGCCGTTGTCGGCAACGGTAATCTGCACGTGGTCATCGTCGGGGTTGATGGTGCTCACCTCGAGTTCGGGGGGCACGTCCTCGCGACGGTACTTGACGGCATTGTCCAGCAGGTTGAAGATCACGTTGGTGAAGTGCATCCTGTCGACATTGATGATCGGGTCCTCGGCATCCAGGGCGGCATTGATGTGTCCGCCGAATTTCTCGACCTTCAGTTTGAAGGTGTTGATGACGTTATAGATGCTCGCGTTGGCATCCTCTTCCTCGAGGCGCATCGTGGCATTCTTGCGGTCGAACAGCGACAACTGCAGCACTTTCTCGACCTGGAAGCGCAGGCGCTTGGTCTCGTCGTTGATGACCCTCGAGATGTGCTTGAGCGTCTCGGGACTCTTGCGCACGCTGTCGTCGTTGAGCATCTGGGCTGCAATCGATATCGACGAGATGGGCGTCTTGAACTCGTGAGTCATGTTGTTGATGAAGTCGTTCTTGATCTCGCTCAGTTTCTTCTGCTTGAAGGCTACCGAGATGGTGTACAGGAACACACCCAGCAGCAGGAAGGTGAACGCCAGCGACGGCACCAGGAACTTCACCGACGAGAAGATGTAGTCGCTCTTGCTCGGGAAGGTGATGTTCAGCATGTTCTGCTTGTTCTTGGGGTCGTTGGGGAACAGCACCTGGGTGTAGACGTCCTGTTGCGACATGGGGGAGTAGCCGCTGGTCTTGTACACCATGCCGTTGCTGCGGTTCACGATGGCGAACTCAAAGGGCAGCGTCAGGCCGTTGAACTCGAGTTCCGACCGCAGGTAACTGGCCACAGTGGCGCTGTCGGCACGCTCGTTGATGGGACGGCCGCTCGACTCGTTCAGAATCGTGAAAATCACCTCGTTGAGCAGTCCCTGCTGGTGCATGTACTGGTTCTTCAGGATTTCCTGCTTCATCTGGTAACTGTCGTTCAGGTCCTTGAGCGTGTTGCGGTTGGCGGGACGTAGTTTGCTGGGGTCCTCGGTGTTGAGGGTAGTGTCGATGGTTGCCTCGCGGCTCTTGTCAAAATAGAAGTCGTCTTGGGCGATGCCCGTGTACATCTGTTCAGCCTCGGCCAGGTCCTTTTCCAGGTAGTATTTGGTCTCGTTCTGCTCGAGCATGGTCGACACGCTGTATAGGCTGCGCCTGACAATCTCGCTGAACTGGCTCTCGCGCATCGCTACCATCTTCTCGAGGTACATGAGTTGCATGGCGAGCAGGCCCAGCAGGGCAATCGCCATCACAACGGTCAATATCCATATCGTAGATCTCTTCATGAGAATGATGATGCTTTTAAGAATTGTCTTTTAACAATCAACGGCAAAATTAACAATTAATTGTGGAAAACCAAAATTTTCTATCGTTTTTTTGACGAAAAATGTGGGCTAAATGTTAAATCGCTCCGTTTCAATGGTATTGGGACGCATCAGTGGCCCAAAGGCAAATGAACCTGTTTGATGTGTCGAGGTGAAGCCAAGTTTCGGGATATTATATCTTAAAATTTAATTTGATCAATTTCCCGTGCCAAGCACGGTTATATGTTGCGTGGCTCTTCAGCAGGCCCCACTTCTATATCATTGCTAAGCAAATAGAAGGCTTCCCGAAGCCGGGAAGCCTTCTATTATATAATGTGTAGAGTAACAGCGCGGGATTAATCCTCGTCCTGCTTGCTCTCCTCGTACTCCTTGAGCAACTGAGCCTGCACGTCGGCGGGCACGAGTTCGTAACTCGAGAACTTCATGCTGAACGAAGCGCGGCCACCCGAGATGGAACTCAGGGAGGTGCTGTAACTCGACATCTCCTTCAGGGGGATGCGGGCCTTTACGCGCTCCAGACCGTTGGCGCTCGACATATCCATCATGATGCCGCGGCGGCCCTGCAGGTCGCTCTGTACACCACCCATGCAGTCGGCGGGCAACAGGATCTCGACGTCATAGACGGGCTCCAACACCTTGGGGTTGGCGTCGCGGAAGGCGGTCGAGAAGGCGTTACGGGCTGCCAGACGGAACGAGATTTCGTTACTGTCTACCGGGTGCATCTTACCATCGTAGATGCATACGCGCACGTCGCGGGCATAACTACCGGTCAACGGACCCTGCTCCATGCGGTCCATGATACCCTTCACGATAGCGGGGATGAAGCGGGCATCGATGGCACCACCGACGATACAGTTATACACAACAAGCATACCGCCCCATTCCATGGGAATCTCCTGCTTGTCCTTGATGTTCATCTTGTACTCCTGGTTGCCGAACTTGTAGGTGTCAGGCTCGGGCATACCCTCGCGGTAGGGCTCCACGATCAGGTGAACCTCACCGAACTGGCCGCTACCACCCGACTGCTTCTTGTGACGATAGTCGGCACGGGCAGCCTTGGTGATGGTCTCGCGATAGGGGATGCGGGGCTCCTGATACTCGATCTGGATCTTGTCGTTGTTCTCGATGTTCCACTTGAGCGTGCGCAGGTGGAATTCGCCCTGGCCCGATACGATGGTCTGGCGCAACTCCTTGCTCTGCTCGATCAGCAGTGTGGGATCCTCCTCGTGCATGCGGTTGAGCACGGCACCCAGTTTCTCGGTCTCGCTCTCGTTCAGGGCGCGGATGGCGCGCTGGAACTTGGGTGCGGGATAGGCAATAAAGTCAAACATGTACTCGCAGCCCTTCTCGTTCAGGGTGTTGCCGCAGCGCACGTCTTTCAGTTTCACGGCTGCGCCGATGTCACCGGCGTGCAACTCGTCGATCGGGGTCTTGTTCTGGCCACAAACCACGTTGATCTGGGCAAGACGCTCCTTGCTGCCGCGGTTCATGTTGGTCAGGTCGGCACCGGCCTTGAGCGTGCCGCTCATTACCTTGAAGTAGGAAACCTCACCGATGTGGCTCTCTACCGAGGTCTTGAAGAAGAAGATGCTAACGGGACCGTTCTCGTCATACTTCACCTCGTCACCGTTGGTGTTCTTGGGAGCGGGCATCTCGGTCACGTCGGGAACGATGGTGCTCATGATCTCAAGCATGCGGTCGGTGCCGATGTTCTTCTCGGCGCTAACCAGTACCACGGGGAAGATGCTGCGGTCTACCATACCCAGGCGGATGCCCTTGATGGCCTCCTCGTCGCTCAGCGTCATCTCGTCAAGGAACTTCATCATCAGTTCCTCGTCGTTCTCGGCTGCCATCTCGAGCAGGGCCATGCGGTACTCCTCAGCCTTGTCGGCGTGGGCGCCGTCAATGTCGCTGGCGGTAGCCTTGCCACCGTCCTTGGGCCAGGTGTACTGCTTCATGGCCAGCACGTCTACCACGCTGTCAAAGCCGGGACCTGCGTTCACGGGGAACTGCAGGGCAACGACCTTGTTGCCGTAGGTCTCGCGCAACTGGTTGTATACGTTGTCAAAGTCGCACTTCTCGTCCTCGAGGCGGTTGATGACGAACATCAGCGGCTTGCCGATGCGCTCAACGGTGCGGAAGTTGTTCTGGGTACCTACATCTACGCCATTGCGGCCGTCAACGACCAGGGCTGCGGTGTCGGTAACACTCAGTGCCGATACTGCGCCACCTACAAAGTCGTCACTGCCCGGGCAGTCAAAGAAGTTGAGTTTCTTGCCGTCTTTCTCAGCATAGAAAACGGTCGATGATACGGAGTAGCCGTACTCTTTCTCAACGGGGGTGTTGTCGCTCACGGTGTTTCCGCCGTCGACGGTGCCCCTGCGGCTGATCGTGCCGCCCTCAAGGAGGATCGACTCGGTGAGAGTGGTCTTGCCAGCGCCTTTGCCACCGACGAGAGAGATGTTCTTGATCTCGTTTGTTTTGTAAACCTTCATTAGTGATTTTGTTGTTAAATGGTTGTTATTTAGTGGATTGATATTTTAGTCTGCTAAACAGCCTGCAAAATTACTAATTTTTTGCCGTTTTTCCCAACATTATTAAAAAGAAATTTTCAACATATTGCTAAAATGCTGTGCGAGGGCGCTTCTTCGGGCCTTTTTAGGGGGTGGAGAGGGCCTTTTGCAGGGCATGTTGCGCCGGGGTAGGGGAAATTTGTGTATCTTTGCGTCATCATGGCTGGTGTGTATGTACATATCCCGTTCTGTGCCCGTCGTTGCTCCTACTGCGACTTCTTCTCGACGTTGCAACTGGCCGAGGCTGGCGGCGATTATGTCGAGGCGCTCATCGCCGAGGCGGCGATGCGTCGCGGTGAGTTGCGCGGTGAGCCCGTGACAACGCTCTATCTGGGCGGCGGCACGCCGTCGTTGCTGCCCTCGCCGCTGTTGTCAAGGCTTGTCGTCGGCTTGAAAGAGGCGATAGACTTGTCGGGACTTGTAGAGTTCACCGTCGAGGCCAACCCCGACGATGTGACAGCGCAGTGGTGTGCCGCTCTGTCACAACTGGGCGTGAACCGCGTGAGCATGGGCGTGCAGTCATTCGAGGACGATATCCTGCGCCTCATCGGTCGACGGCACACGGCGCGGCAGGCGGTCGAGGCGGTGGGGCACCTGCGTGGGTTCGGCATCACCAATGTCAGCATCGATCTCATCTTCGGACTGCCAGGGCAGACCGTGACCTCTTGGACCGAATCGGTTCGACAGGCTATTGCGTTGGCGCCCAGCCACATTTCGGCCTACGGCCTCACCTACGAGGAGGGTACGCGCCTGTGGCATCAGCGCGAGCGCGGCGAGGTCACCGAGGTGCCCGAACAGCAGTGCCTGGAGATGTACCGCATTCTCATCGAGGAGTTGCAGGCAGCCGGCTATGAGCATTATGAAATCTCTAATTTCGCCCTGCCGGGATACCGTTCACGCCACAATTCCTCCTATTGGAACGATACGCCCTATCTGGGGCTCGGTGCGGCTGCCCACAGTTATGACGGCACCGTCAGGCGTGCCAACGTGTGTGACCTGCGGCAGTATATCGACAGCATCCGTGGTGGAGTACCGGCCTATGTCGAGGAGCAGATGACCTGGCAGGAGCGCTATGACGAGCGTGTGATGCTTGGACTGAGGACCAGCGAGGGCGTCGATGCCGGCCGCCTGCGTCAAGACTTCGGCGACGAGGCTTGGCAACATTTTACACGTGAGGCTCGCCGTCACCTCCAGGCCGGTAACCTGCGTGTGGCCGGGGACGGCAACTACGTGCTGTCACGTGACGGTATCATGCTCAGCGACAGCATCATCCGCGACCTCATGTGGGATGAGTAGAAAGACTTTAAAACTGGTGTCTATCGGCAGTCCAGTTCTTCCAGAATATCATTAAGCAATCCGGTTAGGGACTGTTGGCTTTGGGCGGCTTCGTGCTCGACGATGGCGCGCAGCGAGGCGCTGGGCTGCACCTTGCCTGTGAGCAGCAGATTGAGCAGCAGGCGGTAGCCCGTGTACTTGATCAATGGTTTGTCATCGGCGATGAGTTGGCGGAACAGCGCATCGCTGCCGTCGATGTGCCGTAACAACTTGTGGCACAGGTTGTCGGCAACCTCAACGGTCTCGACGCTGCTGCACCACTGCAGGGCCTCATGAGCAGTCATCAGCGGGGCAGGGTAGAGCATGGGCGCTGCCAGGCGGCATTCGCGGGAATGGGTGTCGTTCCACAACTCTTGGGCGACGGCGGCGCGGGTGTTCTCGTCCAAGCCCTCAGCGATGCGGCGTGCAATGGCTGTCATATCAACCAGCAGGCATCCCATAATCATGGTGTGCGGGTCGCCGGCCTTGCGCAGTTTGTCGGCCACAATGCCGTTGCGGAAGGCAAAAAACTCCTTCCGTATCCTTTTGATGTTCTCTTGTACTATATTCGTGTCCATCGATATAAAAAATCTTGGCGCCTTAGCGTGAATTTGTAATAATTGAATGCGGATGCCAATTAGTTAAATTCGCGTAATTCGTAGTTTTAAAAAACCTTTCCGCCTTCGCGTGAATTCGTAATAATTGAATGCGGATGCCAATTAGTTGAATTCGCGTAATTCGTAGTTTTATGAAGAGAGTTTCTCGGCCAGGAAACGCCCGGTGTAACTCTCCTTGCAGCGCACCACCTCTTCGGGTGTGCCTTCGACTACGATGTTGCCGCCGTTCTCGCCGCCCTCGGGCCCCAGGTCGATGATGTGGTCGGCACACTTGATGACCTCCAGGTTGTGCTCGATGATGACCACCGTGTGCCCGTTGCCGATGAGTTGGTCAAACGAGCGCATCAGCGTGTTGATGTCATGCAGGTGCAGTCCCGTTGTGGGCTCGTCAAAGATGAACATCGTGTTGCCCTGGCGCTCGCCGCTCAGGTAGTAGGCGAGTTTCACGCGCTGGTTCTCGCCGCCCGACAGTGTTGACGACGACTGCCCCAGTTTGATATAGCCCAGACCCACATCCTGCAGCGGTTTGAGCCGTCGCACAATCTTGTGCTCGTTGTAGGTGTTGGACTCGTTGAAGAACTCGATGGCCTGGTTCACCGTCATGTCCAGCACGTCGCTGATGGTTTTGTCACGGAAAGTCACGTCCAGCGCGTTGCGGCTGAAGCGTTTGCCATGGCAGGCCTCGCACGTCAACGTGATGTCGGCCATGAACTGCATCTCGATGGTGATGGTGCCCTCGCCCTTGCACTCCTCGCAGCGCCCGCCGGGGGAGTTGAACGAGAAGAAACTGGCGTTATAGCCCATCTGCTTGGACAACTGCTGCTGGGCGAACAACTGGCGTATCTCGTCAAAAGCCTTCAGATAGGTCGCGGCATTGCTGCGCGTGCTCTTGCCGATGGGCCCCTGGTCGATGAATTCCACGGCCTGCAGGCGGCTCAGGTCGCCGGCGATGCCGCTGTGGCTGCCGGGCACCTCGGCCGTCTGGTCATAGTTGCGGGCCAGGGCGGGGTAGAGGATCTTGCCCACCAACGTCGATTTGCCCGAGCCGCTCACGCCGGTAACGACGGTCATCACGCCCAGCGGGAACTTGACGTTGATGTTCTTGAGGTTGTTCTGTGTGGCGCCTTTGACCTCGATGTATTGGCTCCACTTGCGGCGTCGCTTGGGCAAGGGAATGGACAACGCACCGGTGAGGTATTTGGCGGTGTAACTCTCGGTGGCCTCGGCCAACTTGTCGACGGGTCCCTGATAGGTGATGCGCCCGCCGCTGCGTCCGGCCTCGGGCCCCACGTCAATCAGGTAATCGGCGCTGCGGATGATGTCCTCGTCGTGCTCGACCACCACCACGGTGTTACCCATCTGCTGCAGCATGCGCAGCACGTGGATCAGCCGGTGGGTGTCGCGCGGATGCAGGCCGATTGACGGTTCGTCAAGGATGTACACCGAGCCCACGAGCGAACTGCCCAGGGCGGTTGCCAGGTTGATGCGTTGGCTCTCGCCGCCCGACAGCGTCGACGACAGGCGGTCCAGCGTCAGGTAGCCCACGCCCACGTCACACAGGTACTCAAGACGGCTGTTGACCTCGGTGAGCAGACGCTTGGCAATCTGGGAGTCGGTATCGTCGAGTTTGAGGTCCTGGAACCATTGCCGCAGGTCCTTGACCGGCATGCGCACCATCTCGCTGATGGTGATGCCGCCCACCTTCACGTAGCCCGCCTGCGGTTTCAGCCGCGTGCCGTGGCAGTCGGGACACACCGTCTTGCCGCGGTAGCGCGACAGCAGCACGCGGAACTGGATGGCGTAGGACTTGCTCTTGACCCACTCAAAGAAGCCGTCGATGCCGCTCCAGCGGCCGTCGCCCGAGCCGTGCCACAGCAGGTCGCGCTGCTGTGGTGTCAGTTCGTGGTAGGGCTTGTGGATGGGGAAATCGTATTGTGAGGCCACATGCATGAACTCGCGCTTCCACTCGCTCATCACCTGGCCGCGCCAGCACATCACCGCGTCGTCATACACCGAACGGCTGCGGTCGGGAATGACCAGGCTCTCGTCGATGCCGATGACCGAGCCGAAGCCCTCGCATGTGGGACATGCGCCAAGCGGGTTGTTGAAGTTGAACATCAGGTCGCTGGGTTCGTCAAAGGTCATTCCGTCCAGTTCAAAACGCTTGGAGAAGCGGTGCTCGACCATCGTCCCGTCCTGTTGCCACACCATCACGATGCACTCGTCCTTGCCCTCATAGAAGGCGGTCTGCAACGAGTCCAGCAGGCGCATTTCGTCGTCGCGGTTGTGCGTCACCGCCATGCGGTCGATGAGCAGGCGGTAGTCGCTCGCTTTGGGTTCGTTGTCGGCCTCCATGACCTGAGCGATGTCCACAAAGCGGCCGTCACGGGTCACCAGGCGCGAGTAGCCCCCCTTGACCAGGATGTCGAGTTGGGTGCGCAGGTCGCGGCCCTCAGGCACATGGACCTCGGTCATCAGCGCAAGGCGGGTGCCGTCAGGATAACTGTTGATGCAGTCGATGACGTCGCCCGAGGTGTGCTTTTTCACCATTTCGCCCGAGATGGGCGAGAAGGTCTTGCCCACGCGGGCAAACAGCAGCCTCAGGTAGTCGTAGATCTCGGTGCTCGTGCCCACCGTGCTGCGGGAGTTGCGCGTCACCGTGCGCTGCTCGACGGCGATGGCCGGCGGCAGACCGCGGATGAAGTCGCAGTCGGGCTTGGTCATGCGCCCCATGAACTGGCGCGCATAGGACGACAGACTCTCCACGTAGCGGCGTTGCCCCTCGGCATACAGCGTGTCGAAGGCTAGCGACGACTTGCCGCTGCCCGACAGGCCCGTCACCACGACAAACTTGCCGCGCGGTATCGCCACGTCAACGTCCTTCAGGTTGTTGACGCGGGCACCCTTGATGATGATGTCTCCTCTGGTAGCCATTATTGAAAATTCGAGCCCGCAAAGGTACAAATTTTTCGTGAGAAAACCAAACTCCGAACTCTCTGTAATCACTCTTAGCCGTTCGTGCTGAGAAAAGGGAAAGCAGGAAATACAACAAATTCCAAAGCATCCACATCCCTTTTTATAGTCTGCTCTTACTTTGTGGAATGCAACAGCCAATCCGTTTAATTAGCATAATTCGTTGTTTTAAAGGATTGCGGCAGCCTAATTTGCTAATTTCGTGGTTTTTTATTTGTTTTTATGGTAAATTGTTACTAAATTTGCCAGAAATCTAACCAACTGGACATTTAACCCAAACTTTTAACTGATATGAAAAAATTATTATTACTTAAACTGTTTGCCCTTGTGGCAGCCATAATGTGCGCCCTGGGCATCCACGCGCAAGAGGCCTATGCCTGCTACACGTCATCGAACACGACGCTGACGTTCTACTACGACAACTACCGCAGTTCCCGCCCTGGCACGACCTACGACCTGAACACGGGCAGCAACGATCCCGGCTGGTACACCGACGGCACCTATAGCAACGTGACCAAGGTGGTCTTTAACTCGTCATTTGCCAGTGCCCGTCCCACAACGACGTATTACTGGTTTGCTGATATGACCAACCTCCAGTCGGTTTTGGGCATTCAGTATTTAAACACGTCCGAGGTGACGAACATGTTTTACATGTTCGCCTATTGCGGTCTGTCAAGCATTAATCTGAGCTACCTGAATACCTCCAAAGTGACAAGCATGGAGGCCATGTTCCTCAACAGTAGCTTTACGAGCCTGAATGTAAGCTCATTCAACACGTCCAATGTGGTTGACATGAATGAGATGTTCGCTTACTGCTATAACCTGACGAGCCTTGACCTGAGCACTTTCAACACCTCCAATGTGACGAATATGGAGGGCATGTTCAATGAATGCATCAATCTGGAGAGCATCAACATGAGCAACTGGAACACGTCCAATGTGACTAACATGAATAACATGTTCCATGAATGTAATGCATTGACAAGCGTTGACCTGAGCAGTTTCAATACAGCCAAGGTGACCACCATGTACTCCATGTTTGATTATTGTACGTCATTGACGAGCCTCGACCTGAGCAGTTTCAACACGTCCAAGGTGACCGACATGAGGTGGATGTTCTCTAGTTGCAGTAAACTCACCACAATCTATGCCGGCAGTGGCTGGAGCACGGCGGCCACTACCGACAGCAATTCTGATGGCATGTTCCGGGAATGCACCAAGATCAGGGGCGGCCAGGGAACGACCTATGATGCTAGCCACACGAACCGTCTTTATGCCCGCATCGACGGCGGCACGAGCAACCCGGGCTATTTCACCGCACCGCCCGAGGCCTATGCCTGCTACACGTCGTCGAACACGACGCTGACGTTCTATTACGACACCCAGCGCAGCAGCCGCCCGGGCGTGACTTATGACCTGAACACGGGTAACAACGATACCGGTTGGGAGACCGACGGCTCCAATGCCAACGTAACCAAGGTGGTCTTTGACCCCTCGTTTGCTGATGCCCGTCCGACAACCACCTTCGGTTGGTTTTATGGCATGGGGAATCTTGAATCCATCACGGGCATGAGTTACCTGAACACCAGCGAGGTCACCAATATGGCTTGGATGTTTGCTAACTGCACAGTTTTGACAAGCCTTGATTTAAGCCATTTCAACACATCCAAGGTGACCAGTATGTGGGCCATGTTCTATCGCTGCACTAATCTGCGGACCATTTATGTGGGCGATGGCTGGAGCACGGCTGCCGTGACGGTCTCCTCAAATATGTTCTATAACTGCACCAGCCTGGTGGGCGGCCAGGGCACGACCTGGAACTCATCCAACCCGATGGATAAGACCTACGCCCACATCGACGGCGGACCCAGCAACCCGGGCTACTTCACCGAAAAGGGGCCAGAGGCCTATGCCTGCTACACACCGTCGAACACGACGCTGACGTTCTACTACGACACCCAGCGCAGCAGCCGCCCGGGCACGACCTACGACCTGAACACTGGCTACAATGAACCTGGTTGGGAAACTGACGGCACCCATGCCAATGTGACCAAGGTGGTCTTTGACCCCTCGTTTGCTAATGCTCGCCCGACGACCACATGCGATTGGTTTTACTACATGAGCAATCTTCAATCCATCACGGGCATGAGCTACCTGAACACCAGCGAGGTCACCAATATGGCATGGATGTTTACATACTGTGAAAATTTGACAAGCCTTGATGTGAGCCATTTCAACACGTCACAGGTGTTCAACATGAGGGCCATGTTCACTAGCTGCAGCAGCTTGACAAGCCTTGACTTGAGCAGTTTCAACACGTCCCAGGTGATCTATATGAACGACATGTTCAATGGCTGCAGCAACTTGACAAGTCTTGACTTGAGCAGTTTCAACACGTCCAAGGTGACCAGCATGAGTTACATGTTCTATAATAGCAGTAACCTGCGAACTGTCTATGTGGGCAATGGCTGGAGCACGGCGGCTGTGACAAACTCAGAATTTATGTTCTCTAACTGCACCAACCTGGTAGGCGGCCAAGGAACGGCCTACAACTCCTCGAACCCGAAGGACAAGACCTACGCCCACATCGATGGCGGACCGAGCAACCCGGGCTACTTCACTGATAAGAATGCCAGCCTGCGCGGCGACGTGAACGGCGACGGCCATGTCGACATCAACGATGTGACGACATTGATCGATGTGGTGCTTGGAAAAGATGTCGAGTACAATGCCTCTGCTGCCGATTGCAACACGGCTTCGGGTGACGGTACCGTCGACATCAACGATGTGACCGCACTCATCGCCCGTGTTCTCACAGGCACTTGGTGAGTTGGGAATTAGAAGTTAGCATCCGCACTCCTTTTACCTCACGCTAAGACGCAAAGGCGCAAAGTTTTTATCATTGCTCGCAAGGGCTCGCAAACAATCGGCATCTGCACCCTCGGGGTTTAAAGACAACTTTTACAACTCTTTAAATGAGTTTGTCCTTCTTGTCTTTCTTGTCTTCAAAAAAACTTAGCGGCTTAGCGTCTTAGCGTGAGAGTTTTCTGTCGGGCGAGGGCGTATACCCTGTGCAAGTTGTCTTCTAAAAAAACTTAGCGGCTTTGCGTCTTAGCGTGAGGAGGGAGTGTGTCAGCCTGTAGTTTTTAGTGGTGAAAACTAACATTTTTTTAGGTAAAAATTTGCCCAAGTCAAAAACTGTGAGTAATTTTATTGCCCAAATCAAGCCGTCTTGTGCCCTGTGGCATGAAAATTGCACGCTTGAACCATAACTAAGTATTTTATTAATTCTTTAAATCACTGTGAGATATGAAACCTGTTAACATTGTTATGGCTGTTGTCGGCGGCGCTATCGCCGGCGCGGCAGTTGGATTGCTCTTTGCCCCCGAGAAAGGTAACGACACCCGCAAGCGCATTGCCGATGCACTGCGTGAGCAAGGCGTGAAACTCAAAGGCTCAAAACTCGATAACCTGGTGAACGACATCGCCGAGGAAATCAAGGGAGAGTGAATTAATAACCATTAAATCAAATCAACGACAATGAAAGGATTAAGTGTATTGTATGCATTCCTCGGCGGCGCTCTCGTGGGCGCAGCGGCTGCTGTACTGTTCGCTCCCGAGAAGGGCTCTGACCTGCGTGCTCGCATCAAGGAGATGCTCAAGAAGAACGGCATCGACTTCAGCGACGACGAGGTAGAGCAACTCGTGAAGCAAATCAGCGCACAGATCGAGGACTGACAAAATAGCACCCTTACTGACAGGCGGTGTCACTATGACATAGAATGACCCCGCCTGTCAAGAGGTGTGTCCGCTCCTGTTCCCTAACCACCCAATCTCTAATCAATAACATTCAAGGCCGCTAGCGGGCTTGAAATATCATCATGAACGAGATAGACTACAAAAAACTGTTCAGCGAGGCACGCAAGTATTTCTCGCTCGAGTGGGACTACACCAAACTCACAGCGGTCGAGAAACTCGCCGTGCTGCTCTCGGCAACGGCATTCATCGCTGTGGTCATCATCATTGCAACCTATGCGCTGCACTGCCTGTTCTCGGCACTCATCAGCGTGCTGGCAACGGCTCTGGGATGCGCATGGGGCGCATACCTGATTGCTGCGGCCATACTGATGGTGCTGCTGCTCGTGGTGTTCGCTTTCAAGAGGCAACTCATCGTGGATCCCATCGCACGATTCGTCAGCAAACTGTTCTTAAAACCCGAAGACAATGAGTAGCAACACGACCACCACCAATCCCGACACCGTGCAGCAGTTGCCGGTGCTGACCAACGATGCCCCTGAAGACTGGCGCGGAATGACGCTCGAGCAGTTGAGACGGGCTCGAGGCAAGGCCCTCGTCAGGCGCGAAGTGGGAAGGGCTGCCATGCAGTACAGCATCGACGGCGTCAAGGACAACGTCGCCACCAACGGCGTCAGGGCGCTCATGTTCAGTCCCTCGACGGTGTCGCACCTCAAGACCGCCGACTACCTGCTCTTGGGCTTCAGGTTTGCCCGATGGCTGTTGTCGATGCGCAACCGCCGTCGCCGCTGACCGCTGCCGGCCGCCTGCGACCGTCGCATCCGTGACCATGAATGCGTCATCCCTGATGTCTGGTGCCCGCCCGGCGGGCATATCCTCTCCCCATGATTGACAAAAATCAGCCTAAAAATAACTTTTTTTTTGAAAAAAGGCTTGTATTTTTCTGAATTTGTCTATATTTGCAGCCCGGAATCTATGATTTCGGCACTTGAGAGTTAATAATTTTAATGACTATAAAACACTAAAAAATATCTGCCTATCGACAAACATTACTCTTATTGACCAATAGTATATAGTAATGAAGATTTATAATGACAAGAGCGATGACCAGTTGATCTCGCTGTATGTCGATGGCACAAACGAGGCCTTTGATGAACTCCTGGAGCGTCACAAAGACCGTATTTACATGTACATATACCATGCGGTAAAAAACGAAGAACTGGCCGATGACATCTTCCAGGACACCTTCGTCAAAGCCATCACGACCATCAAGCAGGGACGCTATGTCGAAAACGGACATTTCCCCGCCTGGATTACACGCATAGCCCACAACCTGATTATCGATTATTTCCGCCAGACCAAGACCGAGAACCTGCAGTCTACCGACGATGACGAGGTGAACATCCTCAACCGCAAGGAACTCGCCGACGGCACCGTCGAGGACAACCTGGTGGCCACCCAGATACACAACGACGTGCGCCGGCTCATCCGCGCTCTGCCGGCAAGCCAGCGCGAGGTGCTCGTGATGCGCTACTACAAGAACATGAGTTTCAAGGAAATCGCCGACACCACCGGCGTGAGCATCAACACGGCCTTGGGACGCATGCGCTACGCCATCCTCAACATGCGCCGTCTGGCCGAGGAGAACAACATCGTCCTCACGATGTGAGCGCCACACCACAGCGATAGGAATAAACGATAAGTACAATAGATACAGGTTGTCCGCCAGCCGGATAATTCACTGTGTTTATTGTATTTATTGTTTTCTTTATGTAATTTTTGGAGTGAAATTTGGTGTGTCGGGCTAAAAGTAGTACCTTTGCAGCCGCTTTTCAGAGAACTAAACATTTAACAGACAATACAAACCAAGTAATGAACGTAAGTTTTGAACAAATTGATGCGGTGAACGGACTGCTCACCGTTGAACTCAAGAGAGACGATTTCGCAAGCGAAGTGAACAAGGAAGTGGCTGCCATGGGTCAGCGTCACCCCATCAAGGGTTTCCGTCCCGGCCATGCCCCCAAGTCGCTGCTGATGAAGTATTACGGTGCCAGTGCCACTGCCGACGTGATTGACCGCAAGGTGGGCCGTGCCGTCTATGACTACATCCGTGAGAACAAATTGCACATCCTGGGTGAGCCCCTGCCCAACGAGGACACCAAGGTCGACATCATGAACGACGAGGAGATGACCTTCAAGTATGACCTGGGTATGGCTCCCGCCGTCGAACTCAAACTCAACAAGCGCATCAACGTGCCCTATTACAATATCGAGGTGACCGACCAGATGGTCGACGACGCCATTGCCCACGACCGCAAGCGCCTGGGTACCCTCGTCGACGGCGAGGTCAGCGACAAGGAGTCGATGCTGCGTGGCTCGATGATTGAACTCGATGAGGAGGGCAACGACAAGCAGGACGGCATCAAGGTGGAGCGCACCGTGATTTCGCCCCGCTACATGAGCGACGAGGACGAGGCCGCCAAGTTTGTCGGCGTCAAGGTCGGCGACACCTTCGTCTTCAATCCCCACAAGGCCAACGGCGGCAACATCGCCGAACTGGCTGCCATGCTCAACGTGGACCGCAGCGAGGCCGACGTCAAGAGCGACTTCCGCATCACCATCGAGGAGATCAAGGTCAACCAGGAGGCCGAGATGAACGAAGAGTTCTTCAAGGGCGTCCTCGGCACCGACACCGACGTCAAGGACGAGGCTGCCTTCCGTGAGGCCGTGCGCGAGATGATTGGCCGTGCCAACGTGCCCGAGAGCAACTACCGCTTCACTGTTGACGTGCAGCGCATCCTCACCGACAAGGCCGGCGAGATGCCCCTGCCCGAGGAGTTCCTCAAGCGATTCCTCAAACTGCGCCGTGAGCAGGACGAGAAGGAGAACACCGAGGTCACCGACGAGGAGGCCCAGAACATGTTCAAGTCGCTGCGCTGGCAACTCGTGAAGGACCACCTCGCCCAGGAACTCGGTATCCAGGTCGAGAAAGAGGACATCGACACCGCTGCCTTCATCTTCGCACAGCAGCAGTTGTCGCAGTATGGCATCTACAATGCCCCCGATGACCTCATCCGCCAGCAGGCCGAGCGCTACATGCAGGACGACCGCGCTCGCGAGATGATTCAGGAGCACGCCATCGACAACAAGTTCTTTGCCGCTGTCAAGGAGTCTGTCAAGGTCAACGAGAAGACCATCAGCGTCGACGACTTCCGCAAACTCTACGAGCAGGACGAGAAAAAGTAAACAGAATCACCTGCACATGACACCATGCGCGGGGGCAGGGTAGGACACTACCTTGTCCCCGCGTGCTTTTTATACATTTACAAACTACATCCACGCACACGCGCATGACAAGTCGTCAGGTTGGCCTGGTTTTTGTAACAGCACGGTTGGTTTTATCCCCCCTTTTGAAAAAAAATGCTCAACCCGTTTGCAGGATTGAGAAAAAAATTGTATCTTTGAACAAAAATAAATTTTTAACCATTTCAATATAGACTTATGGAAAACGATTTCAGAAAATTTGCAGTGCATCATTTGGGCATGAACGGACTGGCACTTGACCAGTTTGCCGCCGGCGTTACCAACAACTACATTTCCCCCACCATCATGGAGGAGCGCAAACTCAACGTCACCCAACTCGACGTGTTCTCGCGTCTGATGATGGACCGCATCATCTTCCTGGGCACCCAGGTCGACGACTACACCGCCAACGTCATCCAGGCCCAGTTGCTCTATCTCGACAGTTCCGACCCCGGCAAGGACATCTCGCTCTACATCAACTCGCCCGGCGGCTCGGTATATGCCGGACTGGGTATCTATGACACGATGCAGTATATCCAGAGCGACGTTTCCACAATCTGCACCGGTATGGCCGCTTCGATGGCCGCCGTGCTGCTCGTCGCCGGACAGAAGGACAAGCGCTTTGCCTTGAAGCACAGCCGCGTGATGATTCACCAGCCCATGGGCGGCATCAGCGGACAGGCCTCGGACATCGAGATTACCTCGCGCGAAATCCTCAAACTCAAGAAGGAACTTTACACCATCATCAGCGACCACTCGGGACAGCCTTACGACAAGGTTTATGCCGACAGCGACCGCGACTACTGGATGACCGCTGCCGAGGCCAAGGACTACGGCATGATCGACAAGGTCCTCCTGCGCGAGGAGAAGCCAGCCGCCCCCGCTGCTGATACTACCGAACCCTAATCAATCATGGCAAAAAAGAAGAATACCGACACACTGTATTGTAGTTTCTGTGGGCGCAGCAGCATGGAGGTGGAGTTGATGTTGCCGGGAATGAACGGCTGCATCTGCAACGAATGTGCCGAGCGGGCCGTGGAACTCTCGCAAGAGTACCTCGGCAAGATGAAAGCCATGGCACTCACCGACCTTGACCTCGAGTCGCTGCCCAAGCCCGCCGAAATCAAGGCCTACCTCGACCAGTATGTCATCGGGCAGGAGACGGCCAAGCGCTACCTGTCGGTCGCGGTCTATAACCACTACAAGCGACTGAACCAGCGGCGCGACGACGACATCGACATCGAGAAGAGCAATATCATCATTGTGGGACCCACCGGTACCGGCAAGACGCTGCTCGCCAAGACCATAGCACGCATGCTGAAGGTGCCCTTCGCCATTGTCGACGCCACGGTGCTCACCGAGGCCGGTTACGTGGGCGAGGACATCGAGAGCCTGTTGACCAGGCTGCTGGCAGCCTGCGACTACAACGTCGCCGAGGCCGAACGCGGCATCGTCTTCATCGACGAGATTGACAAAATCGCGCGCAAGGGCGACAACCCGAGCATCACGCGCGACGTCAGCGGCGAGGGCGTGCAGCAGGGACTGCTCAAACTGCTCGAGGGCTCGGTGGTCAATGTGCCGCCGCAGGGAGGGCGCAAGCATCCCGAGCAGAAGATGATTGCTGTCGACACCAAGAATATCCTGTTCATCTGCGGTGGCGCCTTCGAGGGCATCGAGCGCAAGATTGCACAGCGACTCAATACCCACGTCGTGGGATTCGGTGCCGGCAACCACGTGAGCAAGGCCGACCGCGACAAGTTGCTGCATTTCGTGGCACCTCAGGACCTGCGCAGTTACGGACTCATCCCCGAGATCATCGGCCGACTGCCCATCCTCACCAATCTGGAACCCCTCGACCGCGATGCCTTGCTGCGCATCCTCACCGAGCCCAAGAATGCCATCGTCAGGCAGTACAAGAAACTGCTCGAGATGGACGGGGTGGAACTCGTCATCGGCCCTGGAGTGCTCGAGTTTGTCGTCGACAAGTCGATAGAGTACAAACTGGGAGCACGAGGACTGAGGAGCCTCTTCGAGACCATCATGATCGATGTCATGTACCAGGCTCCGTCAATGCGCAAGAAGCGCTTTGTCCTCACCCGCGAATTCGCCGAACAGCAACTCTCGAAGTCCAATTTTGAACTTCTGGCAGAGTAAGACATAACGGCCTCAGGTTTTAGGCTCCGGTAAGACCCTCTTGCCGGAGCCTAAAATTATTTTTTCAAAAAAAAATTGTGCAGTTCAGCAAATAGTACTATATTTGTGAAATCATTGAAACCCTAAACCTAATTATTGAATATGGCGAAGAACAGCAAATTGGTTTCGGCATTGAAACAATACTTCGGTTTTGAGACCTTTAAGGGAAACCAGGAAGCAATCATCGAGAATCTGCTGGCCGAGCGTGACACTTTTGTGCTCATGCCCACCGGCGGCGGCAAGTCGTTGTGCTATCAGTTGCCCGCCAGGCTCATGGAAGGTACCGCAATTGTCATTTCACCCCTGATCGCATTGATGAAAAACCAGGTCGATGCCATGCGCAGTTACAGCGAGGAAGACGGCATCGCCCACTTTATGAACTCGTCACTCACCAAGCAGGCCATCGAGGAGGTCAAGAACGACGTGCGCAGCGGGCGCACCAAACTGCTCTATGTAGCCCCCGAGTCGCTGACCAAGGAGGAGAACATCGCCTTCCTGCAGGACGTGCCCATCTCATTCTATGCTGTCGACGAGGCGCACTGTATCTCGGAGTGGGGACATGACTTCAGGCCCGAGTACCGCAACATCAGACCCATCATCAACCGCATCGGCGTCAGGCCCATCATCGCGCTGACAGCGACGGCGACGCCCAAGGTGCAGCACGATATCCAGAAGAACCTCGGGATGACCGACTCGTCGGTCTTCAAGTCCTCGTTCAACCGTCCCAACCTCTATTATGAGGTGAGGCCCAAGAGCAAGGACGTGGATCGCGAGATCATCAAGTTCATCAAGGCCAACGAGGGCAAGTCGGGCATCATCTATTGCCTGAGCCGCAAGAAGGTGGAAGAACTTGCCGAGGTGCTCCGGCTCAACGACATCAAGGCCTTGCCCTACCATGCCGGCATGGAGAGCGCCGTGCGCAGCGCCAATCAGGACGCCTTCCTCAGCGAGGACGTCGACGTGATTGTCGCCACCATCGCCTTCGGTATGGGCATCGACAAGCCCGACGTCAGATTCGTCATCCACTATGATATCCCCAAGAGCCTTGAGGGATATTATCAGGAGACGGGACGTGCAGGTCGCGACGGCGGCGAGGGTAAGTGCATCACCTTCTACTCGCGCAAGGACCTCGACAAACTCGAGAAATTCATGCAGGGCAAGCCCATTGCCGAGCAGGAAATCGGCAAGCAACTGCTGCTCGAGACGCGGGACTATGCCGAGTCGTCGGTGTGCCGCAGGCGTTCGCTGCTCCACTACTTCGGTGAGTCCTACGACCAGGATAACTGTGGCAACTGCGACAACTGCCTCAAGCCCAAGAAGCGCGTCGAAGCCAGCGAGGAACTCAAGGCGGCCATCGAGACCATTCTCCTGCTGCGTGAGCGTTTCAAACCCGAGTACATCGCCCACTTCATGATGGGTGACGCCACCTCTGAAATTCAGGGATACAAGCACAACGAACTCGACATGTTCGGCTGTGCCGACGAGCGTGACGAGAAGTTCCTGCTTGCCGTCATCAGGCAGGGCGTCTTCTCGGACTACCTCGCCAAGGATATCGAGAACTACGGCGTCATCAAGGTCACCAAGCAGGGTAAGGCCTTCCTCGACAGCCGCGAGAAGTTCTGGATTGTCGAGGATAACGAGTACACCGAGATGCTCGACGAGGAGATGCGCGGTGGCGGCAGCGGTGCCGTCGATGCCGAGTTGTTCAGCATCCTCAAGGACCTGAGGCGCAAAATCGCCAAGCAGCACGGCCTGCCCACCTATGTCATCTTCCAGGAACCCTCGCTCGACGCGATGGCGACAACCTATCCCATCACCATCGAGGAACTGCAGAACATCCCCGGCGTGGGACCCGGTAAGGCCAAGCGCTATGGCAAGGAGTTCATCGAACTCATCAAGAAGTATGTCGACGAGAACGAGATAGAGCGTCCCGAGGACATGCGTGTGCGCACCGTGGCTAACAAGAGCAAACTCAAAGTCGAAATCATCACCGCTATCGACCGCAAGGTGCCCCTCGACGCACTCGCCGAGAGCAAGGACCTTGAATTTGAAGAACTGCTCGACGAACTCGAAGCCATCGTCTACAGTGGCACCAAGATCAACGTCTCCTACTACATCGACGAGGCTATCGATACCGACATCGAGGAGGATATCTTCGAGTACTTCAAGGAGAGCGATACCGACGATATCGAGACGGCCATGCAGGAACTCGGCGATGACTACACCGAGGAGGAGATACGCCTCGTTCGCATCAAGTTCCTCAGCGAGATGGGCAACTAATGCGAAGTAACTGATTCACAACATAATACTGGATTCAATATGAAAAGGTTGTTATCATTACTGCTGATGCTGACCTTGTTGGCTGGCGTGACCGCCATGGGGCAGACCAGGGCAAGGCAAAAAATGACAAAAAAGTCCAGGGCCCGCACCGAGAGGCTTGACCAGAGGAAAGGCGCCAAAGTAGCCAAAGCCCCCGAGGCTGAGCGTGCCGACGTCCAGAAAACCGATGCCCCGATGCAACAGGTAATGGGTACGCTCACTGCCGATGACCCCAAGCCCAGAATCGATGGTGAAATCATCTATACCGAGGTCGACGAGATGCCCATGTTTCCTGGAGGCCTTGACGGACTGATGGAATACCTGAGAACCAACATCGTCTATCCTCCTGTCCCTGCCGAGAATGGGGTCCAGGGTAAAGTCTTAGTCCAGTTTGTTGTCGAGAAGGACGGCAGCGTGGGGCAAGTCAAAATCCTCCGCTCGGTCGAGATCAACCTTGACTATGAGGCGATTCGCCTGTGTAAGAGCATGCCAAAGTTCGAACCGGGCAAGTTGGACGGAAAGCCTGTGCGCGTGTTGTACACGCTACCCATCAACTTCACATTGGAGGACTGAACAACTCAACATGAAGATACAAGGTCTCTGACCACCCGACACTTAGAACGGTCATAATACTCCGTGTGTCAACGAGAGGTGCCCTCAAAAGACACCTCTCACTTTTTTCATGTAAGCCTTGTGCTGGACCACTTTTCCTCTTGAAAAAGCCCTTTCACATAGCCGGTTCCAAAAAAAATGCGCACGGGATATAATTTTTCCCGTGCGCGTGCGTTATGATATAGTATAACGGAATGAAAAAACTAAAAATATAGATCTCAAACCAACAAAGATGAAAGCGAAATTTTGGATTTGCGCGTTGTTGGTAGGAACTGCGGTCCTCGCTTTAGCCAAGGAGGACCCTGTGCTTATGACCATCAACGGAAAAGACATCAAACTCTCGGAGTTTGAGTACCTCTACAACAAGAACACCCAGCAACAAGTCGAGAAGGAAACCCTCGAGCAGTATGTCGACCTCTTTGTGCTCTTCAAACTCAAGGTCGCTGATGCCGAGGCCGCCGGTATCGATACCACCGAAGCCTTCAAGAAGGAATTTGAGGTTTATCAGCGCCAACTCATCGCCCCCTTCGCCTCTGAGGACACCACCTATCGCTGGAAATTCATCAACGAGGCCTACCAACGCTATCTCACGGTATATGATATCGACCACATGATGCTCCCCTTGGGCGCCACTGTGCAGGATCAGCAACGGGGCGTGATGCTGTTGGACAGCATCCGCAACTGCGTCCTGAATGGTGAATCCTGGGCCGAATTGGCTGGCCGTTTCTCGGTCGACCCCTATGTGTCACGCAACCAGGGTCACTTTGCCGGCGTCAGTTCGTGCTCGTTCCCCTATGACATCGAGAATGCAATCTATAGCACGCCTGTTGGCTCGGTTTCCAAGCCGTTCATCACTCCGTTCGGTATCCACATCGTGAGGGTCAATGAGATGCATCCCCGCAACGATGTGCGTGCAAGCCACATCCTCAAGATATTCCCTCAAAATGCCACCGACGAGCAGAAGGCGGTGTGCAAGCATCAGATCGACTCCATTTATAATTTGTTGCTGCAGGGTGCCGATTTTGCAGAACTCGCCAAAACCGAGTCTCAAGACCCCGGCAGCGCGCAGAATGGTGGTGACCTGAGGTGGTTCAGACGTGGAATGATGGTACAGCCCTTTGAGGACATTGCCTTCTCGCTGGCCGACGGCGCCATCAGCGAGCCTTTCGAGAGCCGATTCGGCTACCACATTATCAAGAAAGTGGCCCACGGCGCTCCCTCGTTTGCCGAGATTCGTCCCAGTCTCGAGATGGCTATCGACCGTGACGTCCGCAAGAACTTGATCAGGGAGCAACGCCTCGGTGACCTCAAGACGAAGTTCAACTATCGCCTCAACCCCGAGGCCGACAAATTCCTGACGACGGCCTTGGCCGCAGGCTATGACTCGTCGTTTGTGGCAAAGAACATCATGGGCTCACAGATGACCCTGTTCACCTATGGCAACAACCAATCAAAGCCCTTGGCGGCCCTTATGCCAAAACTCAATCCCAAGGATAAAATCCTGGATCCTGTCAAGGCTAAGGAATATGTGAATGCGATGATTGACGTTGTGGCCGACGAAGCCCTCGTCGAGTACAAGAATCTGGAATTGCTCAATACCAACGACGAGTTGCGCAATCTGCTCAATGAGTACCGTGACGGTATGATGCTGTTCGAGATCAGCAACCGCCGCGTGTGGAAGGCGGCCAACAATGATACCGTGGGCCTCGAACAGTACTTTGCCGCCCACCGCGACAAGTACATGAACATGTGGGACGAGCCCCACTTCAAGGGCATCATCCTCAGTGCCAAGAGCGACAGCATCCTTGACCTCGTCAAGGCCGACGTGCTGATGTTCCCCAGCGCATCGTTGCCCCAGGCCCTCCACGACAAGTATGGCTCCGACATCAACATGCAGAGCATGGTCGTTAAGCCTGGCGAGAATTCACTGGCCGATTATGTGGTCTTCAATATTGGCGATGCTCCCAAGCGCAACTATCCTGTCAGCATGATTCTCGAGGGCGGCATCATCGATCAGCCGCAAGAGATGTCTGATGTGAGGGGCGCAGTCACCAGCGACTACCAGGATGTCCTCGAACAGCAGTGGAAAGAGGAACTCCTCAAGAAATATCCTGTCAAGATCAATAAGAAAGTGCTCAAGAAGGTGAAAAAGTAACCGCAGCACTTTTTACCGGACAATATCGGGGGTTCATGGGCTATCGGCCTGTGAACCCTCGTTTTTTGCACGTCAATCCTTTGTGAAAAGGGGTGATTTGGCTATTTTTGCACCATCAAAACCAAATTGAATGTAATGATGAAAAGAAGTTTGCTTTCCGCGCTATTGTTCGTGTGTCTTTCGTTGGTCGCCGCCTCGCAGCCCCAGGAGGTGCAGGTGCAGCAGTTCGTGCTTGACAACGGCATGAGGGTATGGCTCAATGTTGACCATAGCCAGCCCAAAGTCTTTGGTGCCGTGGTCGTCAACGCCGGTGCTGTCGATTGCCCCGACACGGGCATCGCCCACTATTTTGAGCACATCCTGTTCAAGGGTACCGACGAGTTGGGCACCGTGGATTATGCTGCCGAGCGCGTCTATCTGGACTCCATCTCGATGAAGTATGACGAGTTGGCGCGCACCGCCGATGACAAGTGCCGCAAGGCTATCCAGCACGACATCAACGAGTTGAATATCAAGGCCTCGCAGTATGCCATCCCCAACGAGTTCAACCGCCTGATTACCAAATACGGTGGCTCGGACTTGAATGCGGGCACTTCCTACGATTTCACCTATTACCACAACACCTTCGCGCCGCAGTTCATCGAGCAGTGGTGTGAACTCAACAGCCATCGCCTCATCCATCCCGTGTTCCGCTTGTTCCAGAGCGAGTTGGAGACGGTCTATGAGGAGAAGAACATGTACTCCGACAATCCTGCCGCGATGATGCTCGAGCAGATTTCCTCCAAGTTCCTCGATGGCACCCCCTATGCTTATCCTGTCATCGGCAGTACCGAGAACCTGAAGAATCCCAAACTCTCGGACATGGAGGCTTTTTACAGGAAATACTATGTGGCCAGCAACATGGGACTCATCCTCGCGGGCGACATCGACCCCGAGACGCTGATGCCCCTGCTGCAGCGCACCTTCGGCCGGCTGGAGCGTGGCGTGAAGCCCGTGCGCGAGCAGATTGTGGCTCCCGCCATCGAGGGACAGCCCGTCGAGAAATTCCTCTTCCCCATGCCCATCATCGGCATGAGCGCGATGGTCTTCCGCGGTCCCACCGAGTTTGAGGCCGATGCGCCCGCCATGAAGGTGGCGCTGGCTTTGCTCAACAACGACAACAAGACGGGCCTGCTCGACGAACTGACCAACAAGAACCGCGTCTACCTGGCGATGGCTCAGGATATGGGCCTGAATCAGACTTCGGCCCTTGCCATCATGGTGGTTCCCAAGATTCTGTGCAAGGTCAAGACGGCCGAGAACCTGTGTCTCGGGCAACTCGAGAAACTGAAAAACGGCGACTTCACCGACGAGCAGTTGACAGCCGTCAAGCGGATGATTGCCCGCGACAACGAGTTGGCCATGGAGAGTATCACCAAGCGTTCTGAACTGATGGTCGGCGCCATGTCGGCCGGCGTGACGTGGGACGAGTTCCTGCGACTCAAGACGGGTGTCGCCGACGTTACGCGCGACGATGTCACCCGGGTGGCAAGCAAGTATTTCACCGACAATTTCTACCGTTTCCACAAGAAGAACGGCCGCTATCCCGTCGAGCAGATCGAGAAACCCGAGTACACGCCCGTCAGGCCGCAGCATGCTGCCGACAAGTCGGCCTTCGCCCAGCACCTTGAGCAACTGCCCGTGCACGATGCGGCCCCCAAGTTGCTCGACTTCGATGCTGATGCCGACAAGGTGAAGATGCCCGGCGGCAACATGCTCTATGCCGGCCCCAATCCGGTGAACGGCACCTTCAGCCTCGTGATCAGTTTCCACAAGGGCACCAAGCAGGACAAACTGCTCGAGGCCGCTGATTTTGTGGGCGAGTTGGGCACCGACTCGCTGGATGTCAAGGCCTATGGCTCGGCCCTGCAGCAACTGGGCGCGAGCGTCGATATCCAGGCCTCGTCACAGTCGATGGAGATGGTTGTCAGGGGCGATGATGCCCAGTTGGAGCCCACGCTGCACCTGCTGGGACATTTCCTGAGCCACATGAAACCCGATGAGGAAAAATTTGACGATTTCAAGGATGCCGCAGGCCCCGAAGAGAAGTCGTTCTGGGAGGATAATACCGAGGTGTTCGGCGCCCTGGCCAACAAGGTCATCAAGGGGGCCCAGTCGCCTTATCTCACCCGCTTGACAAGCAAGGAACTGAAGCGGTACAAAGCCGCCGACGTGGTTGCCGCATTCCAGCGTCTGTACAACTGCCGTTGTGACATCAGTTACAGTGGCAACGTGCAGCCGCAGCAGGTGGCCGACCTGATTGCCCGCCACTTGCCGCAACTGGTGGGCACCGAGGACAATCCCATGCAGGAAGACGTGCTCGAGACGCCGCAGGTGCCCACGGTCTATGTGTTCGATATGCCCAAGTCGCGGCAGACGCTGATAGGACTCTACAGGCCCCTCAATGACGTGAAGACCGACCGCGACAAGGCTTGCCTGGAGATGTGGGGCGAGTACTTCGGTGGTGGCATGTCGTCGGTGCTCTTCCAGGAGGTGAGGGAGTTCCGTTCGATGGCCTATGCCTCACAGGGCGTCGCTTTCACGCCCACGTTGGCCCATTCGGTCGACCCGAGCGGCTACCTGGCGATTGTAGCCACCCAGGGCGACAAGTCGATGCAGGCCATCGCCCTGCTCGACTCGCTGGTCAACGATATGCCCGTCAATGCCGAGAATATCGACGTGGCGCGACAGAGCCTGCTCAACGACATCAACAACAGTTATCCCACCTTCCGCGGCAAGCCGCTCATCATCTCGCTGATGGAACGCTGTGGCTACACCGCCGACCAGAACACCGCGATGGCCCAGCAGTTGCCCACAATCACCCAGGCCGACGTCGAGACCTTCTACCGTCAGCACATCCAGGGCCAGCCCTATCAACTCATGATTGTCGGCAACCTCAAGCGGCTCGACCTCAAGGCGCTGGCCCGCTACGGCACCGTCGTCAAGGTCAAGAAAGACGACATCTACCGCACCAAGCCCGCCTCCAAGCGGTAAGAGCCCACATCGCCTCACACAAGGCCGCTAAGACCCGTCTGAAAACAGAATCGTGTTCGCACGAGAAACCAAAAAGATTATTTTTTGGGTTTCTTGCGAGCCAGTTGTGAGCAATTCTTATAATACGCGCCTTAGCATGAGAAAAAGGTGCGTCAGCCCCAGAAGAATCAGACGAAACTATAGTTTTTAATGAGTGCTGATGTGGTTGGGTAATTCGTGGTTTTTATTTATCTTTGCCGTGTGATGAAATATTTGCCAGTGGTCATATTGCTGATGGTAGCGGCACTCGTGTCGACGGTCACGGGGTGCCAGGGCGAGGCGCGCTATGATGCGCGGCTCACGGCGGCCGACAGCCTGCTGACATCCAACCCCGACAGTGCCCTCGCCCTTGTCGAGGCACTGGCGCCTGCCAATCTGGCCACATTGGGCGACCGTGCCTACCGCGACCTGCTCATCGCCCAGGCCCGCTACAAGTGCTACATCACCGCCACCAGCGACAGCGACATCAACCGCGCCCTTGCCTACTACCGTGCGCACGACGACGAGCGTGAGAAACTCACACGTGCCTATATCTACAAGGGTGCCGTCATGGAGGAACTGGGCCACCCCGACAGCGCCATGCTCTACTACAAGCACGCCGAAGCCACCGCCGCCCCCGACGACTACTTCAACCTCGGCTATGTCAAAATGAGGATAGGATCATTATACCGTGATAACTATGCGATGGACGGAATTCACATTAAACGCTTTGAAGATGCTCTTGATTATCTTAAACAAGCTGGGGACACTAATTATATCCTCCGCTGTATGGTTAATCTTGGAGCTTTATATAGGCTAAAGAAGCCCACTCTTTCTGAAAATATTTTACAGGAAGCCAGAGATATTTCAAGAACATCGAAAGACACAAGTAACTACATTCATAGTACGGTGGATTTGTTGCAAACGTATTATGTGCAGCAAAAATACCCAGAAGCTTTAGCATTAATTCATGAGTTGCTCACATTACAAAATAAAAGACTAAATTTTTCTTTTTATGCCAATGCAGCAGATACATATGCAAGATTGGGGCTTCCGGATTCAGCAGTAATGATGATTAATATGACCAACCAGAGCGAGCGCGAGAATGTGTTTAATGAAATGATGTATCTTGAAAGCCTGGGCGAAATTGCCTTGGCTCGTGGAGACTCGACCACTTATAAATGGATGGACGGCAAGTGTAAATATATGGAAGATTCACTTTTGGCACTTGAAACGCCCATTAATATTGTGAAAATTGAAGACCAGCAGGATAAAAAAATTCAACAGTTCAAGGCGGCTCATGAGCACGCCATCTTTTTTAGAGCGATAATTATCACGGTTGCTTTAATTGCCTTTGTGTTGCTCTATGTAATTTACCAGTATAATAAGCGTAATCGTCGTATAGATAATATTATCAAAGAACTGAGAGAAACCTCTGCATCTCAACTGAATGAGTTGAGCCAAATGGAACAAAGAATTAAACAGTTAAACATCCAAGATGCCAAACTAAAGGAGTTCTTTGATTCACACACTTCTCTTATACGAGAGCTTGTTGAAGAGTGTTACCACGCACCTAATTCAAAGCTCCATTCAAAATTGAAAGAAATCATACAGTATCAAGGGCAAAATAAAAGTAAATGGTTTAGATTGCAAGACTATATAAACACACGTTACAATAATATTTTATCCGATGCCCAAAAGAAATGCCCCAAACTTAATGATCGGGACTTGTTATTACTGACATTATCTACGCTGGATTTTTCTTGTGTACAGATTGCACTCATTATGGGTTACTCAAATGCTACTAGCGTAGGGCCAATTAGGCAAAGGCTTGCACGAAAATTGGGATTAGATGGGAATCTCATGCAGTATATTGACGAATATAGATAATGATCAGTATCACTGTTGGCGAGATTATAAGTATTATTTTTAGAACCTGTAGATTTGCAACCTGTGAGTGCCCTTTAATCTGCCTATGAATCGATTTGCTGAGCGGCAGCCAGTAGGATAACATGCCGTGGTTTTTTTGCATGACAGCCCTTCGGGCATCAGAGCAGGCTTGTCTATAGTGGTCTGACGTCCTTGCCCATAATCCATCTAATCAATTTCGCCAACGTTTAATCACAAGGTTTTTGGCCCAAAAATACCTCCATTTGTAGTGATATATCTGGTTGTATAATCTGATTTTTATATCTCGTTGTAAATCAAATTGTTACAATAGTTTTGTATAACGAATAAATTTGGGGCGAACACAGTGTTTACAGTAATTTTGCAACAAACAATTTTATTTAATTAACCCTTGATTTAATACACTGTTTTATGAGAAAAATTTTCATTTTTTTATTTCTATTTATTTTGGCAAGTGGTGTTGCAAATGCCAATCGTCGACCAATCGTGATACAAAATGGCGGCAGCGCTGGCAATCATTCAGAGCATTATGCTCCACTAGATATGCCAGAAGTGTATTTTGACACGGACTTGCAAGAGATTATCATCATTGCTGACGGCTTTTCCGTTTACTATGATGTCGATATCATTTCGTTGTCCACTATGACAGTTGTCATTTCGACACAGATTGACGGCTATGGCGACAGCATCGATGTCTCTTTGCTCCCCGATGATGATTACACCATCATTATCACCTCATCAAATAACAATGTTTATGAGGGACAATTTACAAATTATTAACTCTAAAAATGCCTATTTAATCGACGATTTTCTCTCGATGAAATCTGTAAAACGCTGTTATTCATCTTTTTTGTTCACCTTTAAAAAAAATTATTATGGCTTATCATATAAACAATACTGAGAACATGAATAATTATCGTTCATATTTGGAATATACGTTACCGACTTTTCTCGAAGGCGTAGTTGACATTACTAATAAAAAGATTGTCATTGAACTAGGGGCAAAAGAATACCATCTAGATTACGGTTTTCTTCTTCACAATCATGATGTGGTCATTAAAGGCGCTGGAATGGGAAAGACCAAATTGATATTAGATGAAACCCTAAATGGTTTTTGTCAATATATAGATGATGCGATATTAAATTTCCAAGGACAAGATGATAGTGATGGTTTCTGTCCCATCAATGTGACTATCGAGAATCTCACGATAAAAACAAATATCTCAAAAAACGAGACTGAAGCTGACTTTGTTGAAGACCTTCCTCATAGCAAGATTGCCCATCACCCATCATATCTTATAAAATGCTATAACGTCCAGTCGTTTACGATGCATCATGTGGAAATCGAGACAAAGAATATTGAGACCACATGCCTAGATATTCGGCGTGGTACCAATATTGACATCAGAGGCTGCATTCTCACAAATTATAATCGTCGCTGGCAAGGGGGTAGTATATGGCTGAGAGGAAATATCGAGAATGTAGTAATCGAAGACAACGATTTTTATAAATACGGCAATGATGAGGTCATCGCTATATTTGACCTTAACAGTTATATGGGATTGAATGATGCTCTTGAAATCAGTAAGAAGAACGTGCAGATACGATATAACCGGTTCTTCTGCCAAGACGAAAATGGTGGGATAAACCCTGAAAGCATCATTAACGAGACGGGTGATAGGGGAAAGTGGGATGGAGCCAACCAACGATTCATCACTTGCTTCACCAATCAGGACTCCAACAAAGAACTGGTAAACGGTGTCGTTGTGCAGCGTCCGACACCATGTCATCAGACAATCAGTGGCATTCATTTGTATAACAACGAGTTCTATATCAATGCGCCTTCAACGCACTTATTTACCGCTGCATTTGATAAGTACACGACATTTAAAGACGTATCTGTCAAAGGCAACATCATCAATTATGGTCCTTGGACCATTAACGGCAATAATACGGCTTGGACTGAGATGATGGATTTTTGTGTTTATTATGATACAATTTATGACAGCCAAGTCCTTGACGGAAACTATGACTCATTCTGTGAAGAGCCATTCCTGATAACCGGAAACACCATCAATTGCAGCACTCATGCCAGGAATATTCACACTCAGAACGGTGTCCAGTATTATGCAGACAATCATATCATCGTTGATATTAAGGGTACAAGAGCCATCTTTGATGAAAACACTGTTATCTGTACACGCGAAGCTTATACAAATGACGAACGCAGCTATGCGACTAAAGGCGTAGAGTTGTTCCATTGTGGAGTAAAAGGTGGTGAGATTATGTTCAGCAAAAATCATTGTGAGGGTCTAAAGAGCCTCATGCATCTTACGGGTTTAAATGAAAATAATCCTATAACGAAGGCCCGAGTATGGGGCTGCGGCAACTATCTTCAAGGTAATCCCCGTATTGTACACACGAACATTCTTGAGGGTCATGAATTCATGATTAATAATGAAATCATCTGTGACTATCCGGTGTTCTTCATCGAAGAGTTTGCAAATACGGGAAATGTCATTTTCGTGGGCAACAGGGTCTATAGGGATCTGTCCAGAGTAACCCATTATCCGACAGTTTATGGCCATATATTCTATACAGGCAGTTATGGAAATAACATTCAGTCCATGCAACTGGTTTGCTGTGACAACATATTCGACAATCTCATCACCAGTGGCATGTACGAGCATTTACAAAGCCGGCACATGCTAAGCGTGGCGAAATATGCACATACCAATAACATATTCTCAAATCATATTGAGTAAAAAACCGTTTTACTTCATGTTTAAATCACATCATTCCATATTCTTTAATGGGCTATGGAACTTGTGGATCTTGACAATCTTCGTCTCCTGCAGTCTTGAATCGATAAATCCAGAACCTCATGATGCACCTCGCATTGGGGGATATGCCAGTGATAGAGCAATCTGTTCGGGTACCTTGCCCGTGTTATTCATCAATACTGAGAACGGTTGTGCAATCGACAGCAAGGAGGAGTATGTGAAGGCCGAGTGGTGGTTGGAAAATTCGGTAGACGAGCAATCTGAATCCATAGGTTCCAGAAAAGCACCATTAGGCATGCAGATCAAGGGTCGGGGCAATGCCACATGGACCAATCTTGAGAAGAAACCCTACAGGCTCAAACTGGATGAGAAGCACGAAATGTTGGGGATGCCATCCAGCCGCCACTGGGTGCTGCTCGCCACTGCCGAATACTGGATGGGTCACATGAACGACGTACTGCCGTTTGAAATCGGGCGACGCCTGGGCATGGAATGGAACCCGCTCATTGAACCCGTCGAAGTTGTGCTCAACGGCGACTACATAGGCCTGTATTTCTTGACCGAGAAAATACGTGTCGCCAAGCAGCGCGTCAACATCGAGGAACAGAACGACTATGAAACTGATGCCGAATTGATAACCGGTGGCTGGCTGCTGGAAATAGACAACTATATCGAACCAGACAATATCACCTTTGCCGAAGGCAACGGCATGCCCTTTTGGGTCACGCCGCACACTCCGGAGTTGCTGAGTCCAGAACAGCGTGAATACATCACAAACTTCCTGATGGAGGCAGATTCAGCCATTTATTGCGAGGACAAGAGCAGCACCCAGTGGGAAGAATATATCGATATTGATGCGCTGGCAGTATATTACATCGTCCAGGAAGTGGTGGATAACCCGGAAGCATTCTCAGGCAGTTGTTTCATGTACAAACGTCAAGGAGCGGATAGCAAGCTGGTTTTCGGCCCTTTGTGGGACTGTGGCAGTTCTTTCCAGCGGTATGAGCCAGACTATGCGTTTGATGATTTCATCTATGAGAACATGCCTAGCTATTGCCGGTCACGTTGGATCGGGGAGATTGCCAAGTTCCCTCATTTTCAGGAACGTGTCAGGCACTATTGGCAGAAGTTCTACACAGAGGTATATCCCGAAATGGACGCCTACATGGAAGCGTTCACTACAAAGATTGAAGCGGCAGGCAACTGCGACCACTTGCGATGGCCCCAGTATGCCAGCGATAACATACCTGGCCGCATGAGAGCGTTCTGTCGCCCTAGTTTCCATAAGAAAGTGGCTTGGCTTCAATCTCAATGGGGAATCGACCGAAATGGGAGTTTTTAGAAGGAATTTCACGTTTATTAATAATAAAACTTTTAACTGTCATGAAGAAATTTTTATTTATTGCAGCGCTTCTATGCCTGCTCGTTTCAACCAACCAAGTGAGCGCCCAGCTCATCATACGCAACAACGGCCATGCCGAAATTGGCACCAATCCTAATGCCAATGATGCAGACGCCTCGACAGTGTTAAAGATTTTCGGTGATGAGGTCAATACAGGCGCTGGAGCTAAAATCGCCTTTGGTGACACCTATTTATATACCAACTACAATGGTGAAGTGAGGATTCGGAGTGGAACAGGGAGCCCAGTTTTCCATCACTCCATCCACATATAACAAGTGACGGCGGCGCCTATGCGTGACACGCAGTTGGACCATTATCGGGCATGTCATGTACTGGCTGTATGCCGCGGGCGAGCCCTACCTGTCGTTTGTCCTGTTTGCGATGGCGGGCACTTTTTTCATCGCTGGGGCGTCGGTGGCTGTGAACACGCGACGTCGCAGCCTTTGGGGCACGGTGGTGAACCGCATCGGGCGCGTGGTGATCCCGTTCTACATCTATGCCGTGGTGGTCATCGTCTTCACTGTTGCGGTGACTGCCCTCGTCGGCGACACGACGGGGCTGGGGTTCAAGCCGTACGACTTCGGCACTTATGGCTGGAGAGACGCCGTGCGGATTCTCCTGTGCGAGGATGTTCCCGGTGCACCCTTCGGCGCCCACATCTGGTTCCTGCAGCCCTACCTCATCCTGAGTTGCACCTTCCCGCTGCAGGTTTGGCTGACGGAGCGCTGCAACCGCCACATCTACATGGCGGCCTGCTTTGTGCTGTTCCTTGCAGTGCAGGCCGTGACGCGTCATGAGTTGCTGCGTGAGGTGGCTTGCTACAACGTGTTTATGGTGGCGGGATATCTGTATTACCGACGAATGGGCGTTGTCGCCAGGGTCATAGTGGGCCTGTGCGCTGCAGCGGCGATTGTGGCGAATGAGGTGACGGGCGGGCATTTCTGCCCCCTGCAAGGCCACAAGTTCCCGCCTGACTGGGTGTTTGCCACCTACGGCATCTTCGCCCTGTGCGTGGTGTCGCTGGTGCTCGGCCGCATCCGAATCCCCGAGAACCGCTTTCTGGCGATATGGAACACGCGGGGTTTCAGCATCTACCTGTACCAGAGCCTGGTGTTCGTTGCCGTTTTCGCCATCCGCTGCCGCACCTACATGAACGCTTCCAACCCCCTCGTCCTGGTGCTGACCGACAGCGTGCTTGCCATCCTGCTGGCCACGGCACTGTCGTTCATGACCTATCCGCTCGAGCGTGCGGTGATGAAACTGTGGTACAAACTGACAACCTAGTACTTTTATCGTGTTCGCACGAGAAACCATTTGACCGTGCTGCGCACGGGAAATTTTTCAAATTAATTTTAAAATTAAAATTTGTTTAATTTCCCGCCCGTCAGGGCGGTTAATATGATATAGATGGGCCAACATCTATATCATTGCTATTGATATTGCAAGGTCGCAAAAATGACCACCTTTCCTGATGATGCGAAACACCGCAGGGAAAGGTTGGCGGCGCCTCAACAATGCCAATACAAAAAACATAAAAAATGTTTATTTGTTTGGCGTTGTGTTCGGCTTGCACTACCTTTGTCAGTTTGAAAGGAACTAAAACGAAAATAGACGTGAAATCGAGATTTTTTACAGCATTGGCATTTGTCATGATGGCCCTGGCTGCCATGGCACAAAACAATGTTGCTGAGGAAGTTGCGTGGGTAGTCGGCGACGAGCCCATCTTCAAGAGCGAGATTGAGGAACAATACCAGCAAGCACTCTACGAGCGTGTGCCCATCGATGGTAATCCATATTGTGTCATCCCCGAGAGGATGGCGATTGACAAACTCTTCCTGGACCAGGCCCGCATCGACACCGTCGAGGTGCAGCCCAGTGCCATCTCCTCGGAGGTGGAGAACCGCATCAACCTCTTTATCGCCAACCTGGGCTCTAAGGAGAAGGTGGAGGAGTACTTCCGCATGCCGCTGCCGCGCCTGCGCGAGAAACTCAACGAGATGTACAGCGAGCAGTACTGCATCCAGCAGGTGCAGAGTGAACTGACCAAGAATGTCAAGGCCACGCCCGCCGACGTGCGCCGTTTCTACAACAATATCTCCAAGGACTCGCTGCCCTATATCCCCCTGCAGGTCGAGACCCAGATCATCACCATCAACCCCGTCATTCCCCAGCAGGAGATTGACGAGGTGAAGGCACGATTGCGCGACTATGCCCAGCAGGTCAACAGCGGCGAGCGCGAGTTCTCGACGCTGGCCATCCTCTACAGTCAGGACCAGTCCACGGCCGTCTATGGCGGCGAGACCGGCTTCCAGAGCCGTTCGGTGCTGCTGCCCGAGTATGCCACGGCAGCCTTCAACCTGAACGACAGCAAGCGCGTGTCCAACATTGTCGAGACCGACGACGGCTACCATATCATCCAACTCATCGAGAGGCGTGGCGACCGCATCAACACGCGTCACATCCTGCTCCGTCCCAAGGTGAGCGACAAGGACCTCATCGACGCCGTCAACCGCTTGGACTCGGTGCGCAACGACATCATTGCCGGCAACAAGACCTTCGACGAGATGGCTCTCTTCGTTTCCCAGGACAAGGATTCGCGCAACAACAACGGCCACATGCTCAACGAGAACACCCACAGCAGCCGTTTCGAGATGGCTGAACTCCCCGCCGAGGTGGGCAAGAAAATCCGCGACATGCAGCCCGGCGACATCAGTGAGCCGTTCGTCATGATCAACCCCAAGACCCGCCGTGAGCAGGTCGCCATCGTCAAACTCGTGAAGCGCATCGATGGCCACAAGGCCGACCTTGCCGAGGACTACATGATCATCAAGGACATGTGCGAGGCTGCCGAGAAGGAGAAGATTATCCACAAGTGGGTAGAGCAGAAGCAGAAGAGCGTCTACGTCTATATCGAGGAGGGATGGCGCAACTGTGAGTTCGAGTACGACTGGTTGAAGACAGGAAAGTAACCTTCAGGCAACCTGCAGTTACTGATTTCTAGGCATTAATCCCTGATTCCCATGTCAGTACCCCGCGACCAGCGCTATCAGCGCCATGACACCACAGGCGACAGCAAGGCCTGTTGGCGCCATGTCGTTGCGGCATGCTGTGTGTTTGCACTGCTCATCTCGCCGGTCATGTGGGCGCAGTCGCCCCGTGGCACCAAGCCGCGCACTACGGTCACCAGGACCTCGACGGCCAAGCGACCCACCAATCCGCAGTCGCCGCAGGCCGCCAAGAAGGGTGCCAAGGGCCCCAAGGTGAGCCGCATCACCCCCCAGATTCCCAAGGCCAACCGCAACCAGAGCAACAAAGTATTTCTCGAGAATGCCGACATCCTCAGGGCCAACGAGGCCATCAGCCGTGACTATCAGGTGCTCAAGGGCAATGTCAGGTTCAGGCGCGGCGACATGTATATGTTCTGCGACAGTGCCTACTTCTATGCCGAGACCAGTTCGCTCGACGCCTTCGGCAACGTGCGCATGACCCAGGGCGACACGCTGTGGGTCTACAGCGACGTGCTCCACTACTACGGTGAACAGGGCGTTGCCGAACTGCGCAGCAACGTGCGTCTCGAGAACCGCAGCACCACGCTGCTCACCGATGCCCTCGACTACGAAATCAACTCCAACGTGGGCTACTACTTCGATGGCGGCACCATCGTCGACAACCGCAACAACACCGAGTTGACCTCGCAGTACGGCCGCTACGAACTCGACACCAAGCAGGCCGAGTTCTCGCGCAACGTCCACCTGGTCAACGACCGCTACGAGATGTTTACCGACCTGCTCGACTACAACACCCAGAGCCATATCGCCAAAATCTCGAGCCAGACGCTCATCGTGAGCGACAGCAACACCATCAACACGACCAGCGGCTGGTACAACACCAGCGCCGACGATGCCACGCTCTATAACCGCTCGCTCATCACGGCCAAGGACGGCAAGACGCTCGAGGGCGACACCGTCTACTACAACCGCACGCGCAACTATGGTGAGGCCCGCGGCAATGTCATCATCACCGACCCGAGCAACAAGGTGATCCTTGACGGCGATTACGGCTACCACGACGACAACGTCCACTACAGTTATGTCACCAAGCGGGCACGGGCCCGCGAGTTCTCGCAGAAGGATACCATCTACCTGCATGCCGACACGCTGTGCACGCTCATCAACCACGTCGTCAACGATTCGGTCAACGATTCGGTGAGGGTTCTCAAGGCCTTCAACCAGGTGCGCTTCTACCGCAACGACATCCAGGGCATCTGCGACTCGCTGCAGTTGAGCGAGGCCGACACCATCATCAATATGTATCGCCATGCCGTGGTCTGGAACCTCGAGAGACAGATCTTCGGCGACGAAATCAATATCCACCTCAACGACAGCGCTGCCGACTGGGCCACGCTGCCCACGGGTGGTTTCATGGCCGAGCACCTGGGCGAAATCTATTATGACCAGTTGAGCGGCAAGAAGATGAAGGCCTGGTTCGAGAACAAGGAACTGCGGCAACTCGACGTGGACGGCAACGTGCAGGTCATTATGTTCCCCGAGGAGAAAGACTCCACCTACAACAAGATGGTCAATGCCGAGTCCAGTTACATGCGCCTGAATCTCAAGGCCAAACAGGAGGTGGACCGCATCGTCATGTGGCCCGAGGTGTCGGGCAAGGTCACTCCGCTCTACCTGGCCCGCAAGGCCGACCTCTACCTGCCGCAGTTCAAGTGGTATGAATTGCTGCGCCCCCAGTCGCCCGACGATATCTTTGAGTTGAGCGACGAGCAGCGGCAACTGTGGCAGTCGGTCGAGGGGGGCACCAGGCGACGTGCTGGCAGCAATGCCAATACCAGTGTTCAGGCTACAGATACTCAAACCCTCAAAGTTGAATGATGCCATGAGTGATGTGATTAAACTGCTTCCCGATTCGGTAGCCAACCAGATTGCAGCAGGCGAGGTCATACAGCGTCCTGCCAGCGTCATCAAGGAGTTGGTCGAGAATGCCATCGATGCCCAGGCGACCCACGTCCAGATTATCCTCAAGGACTCGGGACGCACCCTCATCCAGATCATCGACGATGGGGTGGGGATGAGCGAGACCGACGCCCGGTTGGCTTTTGAACGTCACAGCACGAGCAAGATACGCAATGCCGAGGACCTGTTCACCCTCCACACCATGGGATTCCGGGGCGAGGCATTGGCATCGATAGCCGCCATCTCGCAGGTGGAACTGCGCACGCGCAGGCACGACGCGCAACTGGGTACGCGCCTGGTCATCAATGCCTCGCATTGTGAGAGCCAGGAGCCCGACATGTGCCCCGTGGGCAGCAACTTCATGGTCAAGAACATCTTCTTCAATGTCCCTGCCCGCCGCCGTTTCCTCAAGTCCAACCAGGTGGAACTGAGCAATATCGTCAAGGAGTTCGAGAAACTGGCCCTGGTCAACTATGCGGTGGAGTTCACGCTCATCCACAACGACAACGTGATGTACAAACTGATGAAGGGCACCTTCCGCCAGCGCATAGCGGCCCTTATGGGCAACAGCATCGACCAGCAGTTGCTCCCCGTGGACATCGACACGTCGCTGGTCAAGATACAGGGCTACGTCGGCAAACCCGAGAATGCCCGCAAACGCAATGCCCTGCAGTTCATGTTCGTCAACGAGCGCTACATGCGGCATCCCTACTTCCACAAGGCGGTGATGTCGGCCTACGAGCAACTCATCTCCGAGGGGGAGCAGCCCAACTATTTCCTGCGCTTCAATGTGGACCCGCAGTCCATCGACGTGAACATACATCCCACCAAGACCGAAATCAAGTTCGAGGACGAGATGCCCATCTGGCAGATTCTCGCTGCCGGCGTCAAGGAGACGCTGGGACGCTTCAGCGAGGTGCCGTCCATCGATTTCGACACACAGGACGCACCGACCATTCCGGCCTACAGCAGCAATGTCGAGGTCCATCGTCCCGAGATAGACGTCGACACGGCCTATAACCCGTTCAAGTCCCAGGGCAGCAGTCAGCCGCGACAGCATGCGGCGTCGGTGAGCAACTGGGACGAACTGTATGCCAACTTCGAGCGCAAGAAGCGCGAGAGCACCGACGAGCAACAGGCGTCCTTGCCCTTTGAGGAAGAACCGGCGGTTGCCGATGTTTCTGTACCGGCCCCTGCGGCCAACGTGCAGACGGCCTACCTGCAACTCAAGGGGCGCTACATCCTGTCGCCCGCCAAGTCGGGACTGATGGTCATCGACCAGCACAGGGCTCACGTGCGCATCCTCTTTGACCGTTACATCGGGCGCATCCATTCGGGCTCGATGTCTTCACAGACCATTCTCTTTCCCGAAGTGCTCCACCTGAGTCCTGCTCAGGCCGTGACCCTCGAGGGTCTGGTGCCCGAGATGGAGAAGATGGGCTTCGTTCTGTCGCGCATGAGCGGCAACGACTGGGCGGTGAACGCGATACCCGCCGGACTCGACGGGGTGGATGCCGCCGCCATGGTGCAGCAGATTATCGAGTCGGTCGAAAACGGCGGCATGCCGCTCAAGAAGCGCATCCTCGAGCACTTGGCGCTCACCGTGGCGCGCTCGGCGGCCATTCCCGCGGGCCGCACCCTCATGCAGGAGGAGATGGACCTCATCGTCGCCGACCTGTTGCGGTTGCCGGAGCCCAATTACACCCCTGACGGGAAAACCATCATCCAGATGATTCCCATCGACCACATTTCCAAAATGTTTTAACACGACCTATCATGTTTGATTTCAAGCGAATAACCCAACAAACAGACCTATATAACCTGCACACCCACTCGCAGTATTGCGACGGACATGCTCCGATGGAGGAATTTGTCACCGAGGCGATAGCCCAGGGCTTTACCCATTTGGGCTTCACTCCCCATTCGCCCATCTCGGTCGACAGCCCTTGCAACATGAGCCGCGAACAGGTACAGCAGTACTTCGACGAGATGGAACGCATGCGCAGCGCCTATGGTGACCGCATCGCGCTCTACACGGCCATGGAGATTGACTACGTGAGCGTGGGCGACGGCCCTGCCAGCGACTATTTCAGGCAGATGCCCCTGGACTACCGCATCGGCTCGGTGCATTTCATCCCCGCCATCGATAATCCCAGCGAGATGGTCGATATCGACGGCAAGTTCTCTGATTTCAAGGTGCGGATGTCCAAGCACTTCGGCGGCGACATCGAGTATGTCGTCAAGACGTTCTTCTCCCAGATGATGGCCATGGTCGAGGAGGGCGGATTTGACATCGTGGGCCACATGGACAAGATCGGGTTCAACGCCAGCCAGTACCGTGACGGCATCGACGAGGAGCCCTGGTATGACAAACTGGTCATCGACCTGTTCGAGAACATCATGGACCATCAACTCACTATCGAAATCAACACCAAGGCCTGGCTGCAGCGCAACCGCTTCTATCCCAACCTCAAGTACTTCGGGATGCTCAAGCGCTTCAACGCCCCGGTGGTGGTCAACAGCGACGCCCACTATCCCACGCTGCTCAACAGCGGTCGCCTGGAGGCCATTAAACTCCTCAATGTCCTGTAAACCATCCAATTTTCAAGATACCGACTATGAAACAGATGATGAGACTTGTAGCCCTGGCGATAATGCTGGTCGCCATCTTGCCCGCGGCCTTGCGGGCCCAGGATTTCACCGATAAGGATACCCTGCGCTATGTGGACGCCATGAACTACCGCCTGATCAACTGGGCCTTTGACCGTACGTTGGCATCGCGCATCCCGTTGAATTTCAAGGACAGTGTGCGCCCCACGTTGTGGGACCGTGCCTACTGCACCAGTGGCAAGGGATTCCGCTTTGCCACCAACTCGACGGCCATCGCCGTGCGTTACAACCTGTTGACCAACATGCACATGATGCACATGGCCGACACCGGCATCAAGGGCACCGACCTCTACATCTGGGACGAGGATACCCACAGTTGGCAGTTCGTGAACTGCAACCGTCCGGTGCGCATCGACAACGACATCCGTCCCCGTCAGGATTCCATCCAGAGCAAGGTCTACGTGGACCGGCTCGACGGCAAGATGCATGAGTACATGCTCTACCTGCCCCTGTACGACGGCGTGAGGTGGATTGAAATCGGCGTTGACAGCACTGCCGTGCTCACACAGCCTGTGCTCAACTCGCCCCGCGTGGGCAAGAAGTTCGTCTTCTACGGCACGAGCATCCTGCAGGGCGGCTGCGCCTGCCGACCCGGCATGGTGGCTACGAGCATCATCCAGAGGGACCTGGATGTGGAGTGCGTGAATCTGGGCTTCAGCGGTGAGGGCAAGATGGACTCCTGCATGGCCCGCGCGATGGCGTCTATTCCTGACGTGGCGGCCTACATCCTGGACCCCATCCCCAACTGCACCAAGGACATGTGCGACACGCTGACCTACGGCTTTGTCAACATCCTGCGCACCCTGCGCCCCGAGGTGCCCATCTTCATGGTCGAGGGACAGATGTACAGTTATGCCAAGTACAGCGGCTTCTACAGCGAGTACCTGCCGGCAAAGAACAACGAGTACCACAAGAATTACCTGAAACTCAAGCAGGACAACCCCAACAACCTGTACTATATCACCTGCAAGGACCTCTACGGCCCCAACAACGAGGGCACCGTCGACGGCATCCACCTGACCGACATCGGATTCTGGTGGTATGCCCAGAAACTCGAGCCCTACTTGCGTGCGGTGCTCGACGGCACCCCCATCCCGCAGGAGCCTGGCGTGGACGACCCACGTTAACCTTTAACAATCTCACACAAAGGCGCTAAGTCGCTAAGCATTTTAATATAATATTTTGTGTGAGATTTTAAAACTTAGCGTCTTAGCATGAGGCAAAATAAGAAGAAAATGAAGACCAAGAAGAGCCATTACATACAAGACCTCATCCTCGAGGGCGAACACGAGCATCAGGATTTCAAATACCAGATTACCGATGCCCGCAAGATTGCCCGCTCCATCGCCGCCTTTGCCAACAACAGCGGTGGGCACTTGCTCATCGGTGTCAAGGACAACGGCAATATTGCCGGCGTGCGCAGCGAGGAAGAAATCTACATGATTGAGACGGCTGCACAGATGTATTGCCGCCCCGAGCAGAAGGTGGCCTTCAAGGTCTTTAACGTCAATGGCAAGTCGGTTGTCAAGGCCGACATCGCCGAGGCCGACGAAAAACCCGTCGAAGCCCCCGACGACAACGGCAACTGGCACGTCTATTTCCGTGTCGCCGACGAGAACGTGCTCGCCAGCCGCCTGCACGAGCACATCATGAAAAACGCCACGGCAAGCGACGAGGAGCAGGAGGATAACGGCACAATCGTCTACAGCGAGCGCGAGCAGTTGTTGCTCAACTACCTGGACACCCACGGCGGCATCACCCTCGAAGGCTATATGAAATTGGCCCACATCAGCGAGGAAACCGCCATGCAGACCGTCGTCACCCTCCACGGCATGGGCCTGCTCACCGTGCAGTACCACGACGGCCAATGCCTCATCGTCGCCATATAGCGAGCCTCGCTGTGCTATTAAAAATTACTGCATTTGTCGATGTGACGGCACTGATCAGTTTCGTCCTCACCGGCTCATGGTAAACGTTCGGCTGATTGAACAATAAACACGAACGAGGGAGATGCACAACCATGCATCTCCCTCGTTCATTATCATATAGTGCCGTCTTCAGTTTAGAAGGGCAGATCGTCGGGGGCGCCAGGCTGGTCAAAAGGCGGCTGGTCGGCAACGGGGGTCATGCCTGCGTCGGGGGCGGGAGCAGGAGCGGGGCCTCCGGCAGCGGCAGGATAGGGAGCGGGAGTACCAGCACCGGCAGCGGCGGGATCCACCTTCACGGCCTTGAAACCGCGGATGTCGGTGTACCAGCGGCCATTGAACTCGCGGCTCTCGATGTCATAACTCAGCGTGATGACATCACCCACCTCAAAGACATACTGGTCGGCACGCTCGCCGAAGAAGTCAAACTTCACCTTCCTGGGGTAGGCCGAGTCGGTCGTCTCAAGCACATATTCCTGTTTCTTCCACGCATTGCCTGCCTTGGAAGTGCCGCTCTGGGGCTCCAGTTTCTGAATGATCTTACCTGTAATTTCCATTGTCTTTTATTAGTTTCTAGTCCCTGGTTTCTAGTCCCTAGTTTCCCGTCTCTTGTTTGCTGGTGCAACTAGAAACTAGGGACTAGAGACTTGAAACTCAAATAAATTACTTGCTCTCCTCGGCAATGACCTTGAGGATGTTCTGAACCTGCTTCCAGGCCTTGTCCACAGCGGGGATGTGGCAGCGCTCGGCGGGCGAGTGAACGTCACGCAGCGTGGGACCGAAGGAAATCATCTCCATGTCGGGACGGGCCTTCAAGAACAGACCGCACTCCAGACCGGCGTGGATGGCACGAACCTCGGGACGTACGCCGAAGAGTTTCTCCCACGAGTCCTTGGCAACCGACAGCAGGTGGCTGTCGCTGATGGGCTCCCAGCCCTGGTAGCCGCCCTCGCTGATGATTTCGTCGGCACCGGCCAGGCGGAAGACGGTCTCGCACCTGTGGGTCAGGTCATACTTGCCGCTCTCGAGCGACGAGCGGTGGAACATCTCCACAACAATCTGGTTGCCCTCGCGCATCTTCACGCTGGCAAGGTTGGTCGAGGTCTCAACGAGGCCGGGAATCTCCATGCTCATGGCGTCGATGCCGTGAGGTGCTACATAAACGGCGTTGACAACGCGGCGGGCGGTGTCGGTGTCGATGATGGTCTCGGGAGCGTCAACGCTATTGCAGGTGATTTCCATCTTGGGCTCGGTGCGCTTGTACTCGTTCTTCACCTCGGCGATGAAGGTGTTGAGCACTACCGACAGTTTCTCCTTGTCCTCGGGCTTGATACCGATGACCAGGGTAGCGGCGTGGGCGATGGCATTGTGCAGGTTGCCGGCGTCGATCTTGGCCAGCACGTAGTCCATCTCTTCACCGATGTTCCACAGCAGACGGCTGCTCAACTTGGTCGTGGTGGCGAAGCCCAGGTGGATGTCGGCACCGCTGTGACCGCCGTGGAAGTGCTCAAACTTGATCTCGAAGTAGGTGCGGTCCTTGGGAGCGGCCTCAGGCTTGTAGTTGAACTTGAAGATGCTCACCAGACCACCGGCGCAACCCATGGTGATGACACCGTCCTCCTCCTCGTCGAGGTTGAGCAGGTAGTCACCCACGAGCATGTCGGCCTCGATGTTGCTGGCACCGGTCAGACCGGTCTCCTCGTCAACGGTGGCGAGAGCCTCCAGCGGGCCGCACTGCAGCGTCGGCTCGATAACGGCAGCCAGAGCGATAGCCAGGCCCATACCGTCGTCGGCGCCCAGTGTGGTGTTGTTGGCACGTACCCATTCGCCGTCGATGATGGTCTCGATGGGGTCGGTGTCAAAGTTGTGGGTCGAGCCGGGACCTTTCTCGGCGACCATATCCATGTGACCTTGCAGCACGATACCCTTGCACTTCTCGTAGCCGGGAGCCGCGGGCCTGAAGATGGCCACGTTGCCGGTCTTGTCGATTTTGTACTCCAGATTGTGTTTCTTGGCGAAGTCCACGAGCCATGCGCGGATTTTGTCTAACTTGCCTTCTTCATTGCCACTGGGGCGGGGCACCTTGGTGATCTCGTCAAAGATCGACCATACTGCTTGCGGATTCAGATCTTTTACTTGCATTGTAAAATCAATTGGTTAAAATGTTAGTGAATATTATGGTTGATAAACTTGTGCTCATTAAAGCCTGTTTTGACCCGCTAAGTTACTACTTTTTTCTGAATCTTCACCCAATTGTCAATAAAAAATCCATGGAATGGAAAATTTGGCTATCTTTGCAGTATCAATTCATCATGTTATATAATCTGTCTTTATGAAACTATACAAGGCTAATATACTCTTTACTCGCGATAAGGACCGTTTCGAGGTTCTGGAACAAGGCTATGTGGGCGTCGAGAACGGCCGCGTCGTGGATGTCGCCAGTAGCGCCGACGCTTTTGGCCAACAGGTCGAAGAGGTGATTGACTACGGCGACCGCCTGCTCATTCCGGCCATGAACGATATGCACGTGCATGCGGGGCAGTACCGCAACCAGGGCATCTCCATGGACTTGGCACTGCTGGAATGGCTCAACAACTACACCTTCCCCGAGGAGGCAAAATACAGTGACACGCGCTACGCCAGGCGCATGTACAGCCGCTTTGTTCACGACCTGTGGCGCTATGGCACGATGCGCACCGCTACCTTCGCCACCACACACCTTGAGAGCACGCGCCTGCTCATGGAACTGTTCCGCGAGGCTGGCATGGGTGCATTGGTCGGCAAGGTCAATATGGACCGCAACTCCATCGACGACCTGCTGGAGACTGTCGATGAAGCCGAGGCCGCTAACGAGGCGCTCATCGCCGAGTGGAACGACCCCGACAGTCTCGTCCGGCCCATCCTCACGCCACGTTTCATCCCCTCGTGCACGTCAGCCATGCTGCGGGTTTGCGGCGAACAGGCACAGAAGTACCAGGTGCCCGTGCAGTCCCACCTGTCTGAGAACCTGGGAGAAATCGCCCTGGTGCGTGAGTTGGAACCCGAGAGCCGCTTCTATGGCGATGCCTACGACCGCTACGGCCTGTTCGGGCAGACACCAACCATCATGGCGCACTGCGTCTTCAGTGAAGCCGAAGAACTGGACCTGATGAGCCGTCGCGACGTGATGGTGGCGCATTGTCCCACGTCCAACATCAACCTGATAACCGGTATCGCACCCATCCGCGCCTTCCTCGACAGGGGCATAAAAGTGGGCCTGGGCAGCGACATCAGCGGAGGCCATGACATGAGCATCATGCGTGTGATGGTCTATGCCATTCAGGTAAGCAAACTTTACAACCAGAAGTATAAGAACGATCGCTTCCTCTCGCTCTCCGAAGCATTCTGGATTGCCACCAAGTCGGCAGGCAGTTTCTTCGGTCGGGTGGGCAGTTTCGAGCCAGGCTATGAGTTCGATGCCCTCGTTATTGACGACAGCGACCTCAACCACGGCAACTACACGCTGACCCAACGTCTCGAACGTTTCATCTACATTGGCGACGACCGCCAGATCGCCGTCCGCTTCTGCCGCGGCCAGGAAATCCCCGAACCCCGCATCCTGGACTGAGCCGCAGGGTAACCTGTCTGTTGCGTTGTGGTGTCTGTTGCGTTGCAACGCAACAAGCGGGACAACAGACGGGGCTACAGAGTTACTTTTTATTTCCCTCTTGGGCAGTCGACGGGGTGGGGCGGAAGTGTTAGTTAATCTTTAGCGCTCTGAATTTTTGTTAAATTGGGGGCTTGTGGTGGCAGTTTGGACAAAATAATTGCTAATTGGAGCGCTCAAACTCGCAAAGTATCACTAACTTTGCGGGTCATTTTTTTGAAATTATCAAAGATGAGTACACTGATTGTTTTGCTTCTGGTTCTGGTTGTTGTGGCCGTGGCGGTAGCGCTCCTTGTGGGGCTGATTTACATGACCAAGGACAAACGCTTCCCCAACACCCACATCCATGACAATCCCGAGATGCGCAAGCGAGGCATCAAGTGTGCTCGTGACAAGGAATTTTACAACTAACAACAATAAAAAGAAAAAGTCAAAAACATCGTTTAGCAATGAACTTTATTAAACATTACACCAAACTTGCCCTGCTGGCTGTAGCCGTGATGATGGCAGTCACCTCTTGTAACGGCAATAGCGATGCCGAGGCACCCAAGACCGCCGACGGCAAGTCCATCGAGACGCTCAAGATCCGTTATATCGACGAGGACTCCATCCTGGCCAACTATAACCTGGCCAAGGACATCAACGAGGCCATGCTGCGCCGCCAGAACCAGTTTGACGCAGCACAGAAGCAGCGCGGCAACGAGATCAGCAAGTTTGGCAGCGCCATGCAGCAGAAGTACCAGAACAACCAGTACCTTACCGAGGAAGCCTTCAACGCCGACCAGGCCAAGTTGCAGAAGATGCAGGCCGACGCCGAGAACTACCTTGCTAGTCTGCAGCAGAGCATCCAGAACGAACTCGACCAGAGCCAGACCCAACTGCTCGACTCGATTGACAACTTCATGAAGGAGTATGCCAAGAAGAAAGGCTATGACATGGTGCTGCGCAAGAGCGCAACGCTCTACATCGACCCGAAGTTTGACGTGACCAACGAGGTGATCGAGGGACTCAACAAGCGCTACAACAAGGTGGGCAGCAGCAGCGCTCCCGCCAAGGCTCCCGAGTCGGCTCCCGCCAAGCCCGCCGCCACCACAGGGAAAGCCACAGGATTGAGTTCAGAGAAGCCGGCCGAGGCTGGTAAGGTCGACCTCAAGAAGTAAGAGGGACTTTCCTTTTAGTGAGATAACAGACTGCCCGCACCTGGCGTTTATGCTGGAGCGGGCGGTTTTCGTAAAGATATCAGTTAACCATTTCATTTAATCAACCATTTCAATTTATGAAGAAGATGACAGCATTATTTGCAGCAGCAGCATGCGGGCTCATGCTCGGTGCCTGTGGCGGAGCCCAGGAGCAACAGCAGCAAGAGTCCAAGGCCGATGAGGCCGCACAGACCAAGCACACCGTCCTCGTGGCTTATTTCTCGGCCAGCGAGGCCCACGTGACTGCACAGGTTGCCAAGAACCTGGCCGAGGCCGTCGATGGCGACCTCTTTGAAATCGTTCCCGAGCAGATCTACACTGCCGAGGACCTCGATTGGAACAACGAGAAGAGCCGCTCGACGGTCGAGATGAAGGATTCCACCGCTCGTCCCGCTGTGGCCAGCAAGGTCGAGAACATGGGCCAGTACACCACCATCTACGTGGGCTTCCCCATCTGGTGGTATACCGCTCCGCGCATCATCAACACCTTCCTCGAGCAGTATAGCCTCAAGGGCAAGACCATCATCCCGTTTGCCACCAGTGGCGGCAGCGGCATGGGCAAGAGCGGCGAGGACCTGAAGAAGGCCAGCGCTCCCGATGCCAACTGGATTCTCCCCGGCAAGGTGCTCAACGGCAATCCTCCCGTCGACAGCCTCAAGGCTTGGGTGGCCACGATGAAGAAGACCCCCGCGGTTTCGGTAAAGTAAACCCACACGCGCCGATTGTAGGGTAATCCCACATAAAAAAACGCTCGGACAACGATAACAACGCGAAAGGCGGTTGTTAAAGTTGTCCGGGCAGTTTTTATTTTATCCGCTCGGGATAGGGTGGGGATGATTACCCGAAGTTGTCGTAGTGGATCGACGACGGGTCAACGCCTAGCGAGTCAAGCACCTCGTTGACCGTCTGGCTCATCATCGCGGGACCGCACATGTAGTACTCGCAGTCCTCGGGAGCCTCGTGCTGGCCCAGATAGGTGTCACGCATCACGGGAGCCACAAAGCCTGCCGTGTATTTCACGCCGGCCTCGTCGGCAACGGGATCGGGACGGTCCAGCGCCAGGTGGAAGTGGAAGTTGGGGAAGTCCTTCTCCAACTGCAGGAAATCCTCCAGGTAGAACACCTCGCTCAGCGAGCGTGCGCCGTAGAAGTAGTGCATCTCGCGGTCACGGCAGTTGAGCGTGCGCGTCATGTGCAGGATTTGTGCACGCAGCGGGGCCATACCGGCGCCACCGCCCACCCAGATCATCTCCTTCTTGCTGTCGAAGATGGGGTGGAAGTCGCCGTAGGGGCCACTCATGATAACCTTGTCGCCGGGCTTCAGGGTGAAGATGTAACTCGAGGCAATGCCGGGCATCACGTCCATGAATCCCGTGGCGGGTTTGGGTTTGAACGGCGGGGTGGCGATGCGCACGGTGAGCATGAAGCGGTCGCCCTCGGCGGGATAGTTGGCCATCGAGTAGGCACGCACGGTAGCCTCGTCGTTGCGGCACTTCAGGCCGAACAGGCCGAATTTCTCCCATGTGGGCAGGTACTCGCCCAGCGACTCCTTGTCGATGTCCTTGTCATAGTCCATTTCATACTCGGGGATGCGGATCTGGGCATAACTGCCGGGGATGAAGTCCATGTGCTCGCCGGGAGGCAGGGCAACGATGAACTCCTTGATGAACGACGACACGAGTTTGTTGCTCACCACCGTGCATTCATACTCCTTGACCGACAGCACGCTGTCAGGTACCTGGATGGACATGCTGTCCTTGACCTTGACCTGGCAACCCAGACGCCAGTGGTCCATCTGCTCCTTGCGCGAGAAGTGGGGCACCTCGGTGGGCAGAATCTGGCCGCCGCCCTCGGTCACCTGAACCTTGCACTGGCCGCAACTGCCCTTGCCGCCGCAGGCACTCGACAGCATCACGCCGTTCTCGTGCAGGGTGTTCAGCAGGGTGTTGCCGCTCTCGACCTCCAGTTCCTTGGTGCCGTTATTGATGTCGATTTTCACTTTGCCCGAGGGCACGAGGTAGTGCTTGGCCACGAGCAGCAGGATCACGAGCAGCAACGTGAGCACGAGGAACACGATGGCACTCGACAAAACCGTTAATCCAGTTGAATTCAATAGTATCATAGTGTTTCTCCTCCTTATCCTAATTTAATGCCCAGGAAACTCATGAAGGCGATGCCCATGAGACCAGTAATGATGAATGCGATGCCCACGCCGCGCAACGGCTTGGGAATGTCACTGTAGGCCAGTTTCTCGCGGATCGCGGCGATGCCCACGATGGCAATCAGCCAGCCGATACCCGAGCCGGCACCGTAGATAGATGCCGTCAAGGGCGAGCCGAAGTCGCGCTGCTGCATGAACAGCGAGGCGCCCAGGATGGCACAGTTCACGGCAATCAGCGGCAGGAAGATACCCAGCGAGGCATAGAGCGAGGGCGAGAACTTCTCGACCGCCATCTCGACCAACTGCGTGGCCGATGCGATAACGGCAATAAACAGGATCAGGCCCAGGAAACTCAGGTCAACACCCTCGAGCGCGGGGCTGATCCACTTGAGGGCGCCCTCCTTGAGGACATATTCGTTGAGCATGTAGTTGATGGGCAGGGTGACCACCAGCATAAAGGTGACCGCGATGCCGAGACCGAAGGCGGTCTTCACATTCTTGGACACCGCCAGGAACGAGCACATGCCCAGAAAGTAGGCAAATATCATGTTGTCGATGAATATCGACTTGATGAACAGATTAAGTTCTTCCATTTTCTTCTTGGTGATTTAATGGTTAAACATGCTCGTTAATTCTCCTGCAGGTCCTTGTTGCGTGAACGGTGAACCCAGATGATGCAGCCCACAGTGATCAACGCCATGGGTGGCAGAATCATCAGGCCGTTGTCCATGTAGCCGTGGTCGTAGCACCACTGCGGAATCACAGGGAAACCGAACAGAGAGCCCGAACCCAGCAACTCGCGGAAGAATGCCACAATCACCAGGATGATGGTGTAGCCCAGGCCGTTGCCTATTCCGTCAAGGAACGAGGGCCAGGGGCTGTTGTGCATCGCGAAGGCCTCCAGACGGCCCATCAGGATACAGTTGGTGATGATCAGGCCGATGAACACCGACAGTTTCTTGCTCACGTCATAGTTGTAGGCGATGAGGATCTGTTGCACAATGATAACCAGCGTGGCGACCACCACCAGTTGCACGATGATGCGGATGTTGGTGGGCACGGTCTTGCGCAGGAACGAAATAATCACGTTGCTGAACGCCAACACACAAATCACCGAGATGCCCATCACGATAGCGGGCTCCAGACTGGCGGTGACGGCAAGCGCGGAGCAGATACCCAGAATCTGCACCAAGACGGGATTGTCTTTGGACAGCGGGTTGAAAAATGCTTCTTTGTTTTTCTTGGATAACATAATCGTGGATGGTTTTATTCGGGTTGATTGTCGTTGGTTTCACTCTCGACGGTCTCGATGGCAGCAGGTTCGAGGTCGGCGGTACACTGTGCACCGCCACCGCTCTGCAGCCGCTTCAGGAACGCCTCATAGGGGGCCAGGCAGTCGGCCATCATGTCGCTCACGCCGCGGCTGGTGATGGTGGCACCTGTCAGGGCGTCGATCTGCTCGGCACCATCGGTGGTCTTCTGGCCCTTCTTGAGGATGGCCACACTCTTGAACTCACCATTGACAAACAGGTGCTTGTCCTTGAACAGGTCCTGGAAGGACTGCTCGGTGATGCGGGCTCCCAGACCCGGCGTCTCGCCCTCATGCGAGAAGTTGGCGCCGTAGATGGTGTTGCCGTCATCGTTCACGGCGATGTAGCCCCAGATGGGACCCCACAGACCGGCACCATACACGGGCAGCACATACTTGATGCTGCCGTCGTCCAGCCGGCACTTCATCACGGGCAACTGTCGCTCGGCAAGTTTCACGTTCTTCTTCATCTCGACGTTGAAGGCCACATTGGCGGCGCTGTCAACGATGTTGCCGTCCTTGTCGACCAGCAGGTCCTGGATGATGTATTTCTCGTAGGTCTCCTTGACCTGGCTGTCGTCGGGGGCTGCGATGTGCAGCGCGCTCAGGATCTGCTTGCGCGTGTCGTTGGCGATGTTTTCGTTCTGCTTGGGCTTCAAGGCCATGTAGATGAACGCCAGCACGGTGCCCACGAGCAGCACCATCACGGCAGCATACAGAATCTGGTAAAGGTTACTGTTCTTGTTCATCGCTTATTCCTCCTTTACTTTAGCAGCGGCGCGACGGGCACGGCGCTTGATGTTAGACGATACCACGCAGTGGTCGATGAGCGGCGCGAAGGCGTTCATCAGCAAGATGGCGAGCATCATGCCCTCGGGGTAACCACTGTTGTAGACACGGATCAGGATGGCGAACACGCCAATCAGCAGACCGTAGATGTACTGGCCCACCTTGGTGCGCGCTCCTGTCACGGGGTCGGTAGCCATGAACACGGCACCAAAGGCGAAACCGCCCAGGCACAACTGCGTCCACGGGTCGAGCAACGAGGCGGGGTAGGTGGCACTGGGCAGTGCGTTGACCAGCGCTGCCATGCCCAGACCGCCGACAAATACCGAGCACATGATTCTCCACGAAGCGATGCCCGTGAGCAGCAGCAGGGCTGCACCCAGCAGGATGGCAATCATCGACGTCTCGCCCGGGGAACCGGGAATCAGGCCGATAAACGCGTCCATGCAACTGATGGGCTCGCCCACGATGTTGGTCATGGTCAACTGGTCGCCCACGTGGGTGGCCACCTGGCCAAGAGGCGTTGCGCCGGTGAAGGTGTCGACCGCGGTGCCGCCGCCCATGCCCAGGGCGCTGTCCACCTTGACGAATGCCTCGTCACCACTCATGCATGACGGATAGGCAAAGAAGAGGAACGCGCGCGTGATCAGGGCGACATTGAAGATGTTCATGCCGGTGCCGCCGAACACTTCCTTGGCAAAGATGACAGCAAATGCCGTTGCCACGGCTGTCATCCACAGCGGCGTGTTGATGGGAACAATCAGGGGAATCAGGATACCCGTTACCAGGAATCCCTCCTGAATCTCCTTGTGGTGGATCTGGGCGCTGATGAACTCGATGCCCAAGCCCACGCCATAACTCACCACGATAACGGGCAGCAGGGCCAGCAGACCGTAGAGGAACATCGTCAGCCAGCCAGTCTCGGCCTGACCGATGGCCAGGTAATGCTGATAGCCGATGTTGTACATGCCGAACAGCAAGGCCGGTATCAAAGCGACCACCACGGTGATCATGGTGCGCTTCAGGTCATTGCCGTCATGGATGTGGACACCCGACCGCGATGTGGTGTTGGGTGTGAACAAGAAGGTCTCCATGCCGTCATACACCGACTCCAGTTTGGCAAGTTTGCCGCCGGGACGGAACGTTGGCTCCACCTTGTTCATTAATTTCCTTAAAACTTTCATAGATATTGTTGTTCTTGTTTTTTTGATCTTTCTCTTGACAAGTCGATTAAAGTAAGCAAAACTTTAACCTTTAGCCTCTAACCTTCTTTCCTCGAACAGGATATGAGGGTCAAGACATCTCGGCACGCAGTTTGTCCAGACCTTCACGCACGATGCGCTGCAACTCCAGTTTGCTCGTGTCGGCAAACTCGGCCAGCGCAAAGTCCTCGGGGGCGATTTCATAGATGCCCAGTTGCTCCATCTTGTCGATGTCGCCGGCAATGATGGCCTTGATGAGGAACTCGCCGTAGATGTCCATCGGCAGCATCGCGTCATACTCGTCGGTACGGACGATGGCGCGCTCGCCGCCCTTGATGCGGCTGTCCATGCTCACGGGACGCTTCAGACCGCGCAGCCAACTGGTGAAGGTGCGGTAAATCGAGAAACGGCTTGGCGCTATCGAGGCCCAGCCCATGAACTCGTCAGGGTGATTGTTCTCGGGAATCACGGTCACGTGGCGGTAGGGGGCACGCAGCCATCCGCTGGCCTCCACCTTCACGCCGGTGAGCACGTTGCCGCTGATGATGCGGCACTCAGCGGCTTCCTCCTTGAGTTGGTCCTTCAGCAGCGATGCCAGTTCGGCACCCATCACGGTACTCACATAGCGCGGATGCTCCACCATCTCGCCGTTGACGGCGACAACAGTGTCGTGGCTCACCTTGCCCGTGGTGAACAATTCACCGATGCGGGCCAGCGTCACGATGTCGAGTGTCCACACCGTCTCGCCCTTGTTCACGGGAACCAGGTTGGCGGCCTGTACACCGGCATTGCCGGCAGGGTGGGGACCGATGAAGGTGTTCACCTCGGCTCCGGGAGCGTCAATGCTCTGGCCTTCGCCGATGCCGATGTAGACCTTGCCCTCGGTCAGGCTGTTCAGCACCTCAACGCCCTTGCCGATGAACTCGCGCTTGTCGCCGAGCACCACGTCCAGGTCGGGCGACAGCGGGGCCGAGTCAAATGCGGTCACAAACACGTCGCGAGGCTTCACACCGGGCACGGGAACAACGTCATAGGGACGTTGCCTGAGCATGGCCCACAGGCCCGACGCCAGCAGCACCTCCTCGGCCGGACGCTTCAGGTCCAGCGCCAGGACGTCGTTGCCGTCGGGAGCGATGATGATCGCATCGATGTGGCGACGCTCGCCGCGACGCACCTCCTTGACTGTGCCGCTCACGGGTGACACCACCTTGATGGCCTCATAATTCTTGTCATGGTAAAGAGGCTCGCCGGCGGCGACATGCTCGCCCTCTTTCTTTTCCATGCGGGGAATGATCCCGTGGAAATCATCGGGAACGACAGCCACGCTGCGCGATGGCGACGTGAAGGCAACGTCAGTGCCCTCAATCGCGCCCAGCAACTTGATGTCGAACCCTTTCTTGAGTCTTACAGTTGACATGATATGGATGAGTTTTTGATAATATTATATATTATGTGTGCAAAGGTACAAAAAAACTATAAATTCCCGATAAATTGTCAATAATTTCTGCTGATTACCCTTCGGCAATCTCCTTAATCCCTCCCCGAGGACGGGTGGAGCAGGCCCCGTCAGCACCCACTTCAGGCCCTCTGTGTACCCACCGTGCCGCCCCTCTCTGAATTGGCAAAACGTCGTTGTTAATAAAAAAAGATGAAAAAAAATCGCTCCGATTGCGGTCTTTTCAAATATTTGTGATAAATTTGCGTTAATTTTTTAGGCAAAATGGCGTCTCGGGACACCCGTTACGGCTATTGATTGCCATGAAAAATATTGTGTATCAGCCCCTTGTGATGACCTTCTCAAGGGCGGTGTAGTACAATTGACCGTGAGAATTGAACAAAGAACTTTAATAACTAAATTTAATTTTATTAATTCATTTTTTAAACTAAACTAAATTATGGCTGAACAAACAAACATTCAGAAGCCACAGCCCGCTGCCAACAAACATGTCAGCAGCAATGTCGGTGGTATCAAGAGCGCATTCCCTGTGATCGTAGTGTGCTTCATCCTTGCAGTACTGTTCTTCTTGTTCGTACTGGGTAATCCTAGCAACTTCAAGGTATCTCCGAGTCTCTTGAGTATGGACAAGGAAGGTCCCCAAAACCTGCTGGGTACCGTGTTTAAAGGTGGTGTGGTTGTGCCTGTGCTGATCACCTGCTTCCTCACCGTGATTGTACTCTGTGTTGAGCGCTGGATTGCCCTGTCTAAGGCTAAAGGTAAAGGCAACACCACCAAGTTCGTCGAGAACGTGAAGGCTGCCCTCCGCAACCATGACATCGCTAAGGCTGAGGACCTCTGCCGCAAGCAGAAAGGTACTGTTGGTGCTGTTGTTTATGCAACCCTCCAGAAGTACAAAGAGATGGAGAAGGACACCGTCCTGAGCAAGGAGCAGAAACTCGCTGCTATCCAGGCTACCCTCGAGGAGGCTACCGCTCTCGAGATGCCCGCTCTGCAGCAGAACCTCCCCGTTCTGGCAACCATGACCACCCTGGGTACCCTGATCGGTCTGTTCGGTACTGTGTTGGGTATGATCAAGTCGTTCCAGGCGCTGTCCGCTTCGGGTGCTCCTGACTCGACCGAACTGTCAACCGGTATTTCTGAGGCACTTGTGAACACCGCTCTCGGTATCGCAACCGCTGCCTTCGCTCTGATCGGTTACAACTTCTACACCAACAAGATCGATAACATGACCTATGCTATCGACGAGATTGGCTTCGCAACTGTTTCTACCTTCTCTGCTTCTCACTAATTAACGGGTTAGCACTTGTTTAAGTAACCAGTTTTAAACAAAAAGATTAAGGTAATTTAGAAATATGGGAAAAGTCAAAATTAAAAAGAAAGAGACGCGCATCGACATGACTGCTATGTCCGATGTGACTGTGCTTCTGTTGACTTTCTTCATGTTGACTTCTACATTCCTTCAGAAGGAACCCGTGCAAGTAATCACACCTCCTTCGGTATCCGAGGAGAAGGTTCCTGTTGCTAACCTGTTGTCAGTGCTTGTCAGCCCAGAGGGTAAAGTTTACCTCGAGGTTCTGGGTAGCCAAGACTCAACCGACAACAAGAAATTTGGTAGTGAGAATGTGCGCGCACACATGCTGCAAAACATGGCAGAACAGTACAACGCCCTTCATCCGGGTGCCAATATCTCCTTCACCAAGGAGGAATTGGCTAAGTTCTCCAAGTTGAATGCATTTGGTGTACCCATTACTGCAATGAAGCAATGGTTGAATATGGAAACCGAGGATCGCGACAAAGCGCTCCAGCAGAAAGATGCTGGTATTCCAATCAACATGAACGAAGATCCTAACAAGCCCAACGAGTTCCAGATGTGGGTAAGGGCTGCTTACAACTCTATCGACCCGGAACTCCAAGAGGCTATTCTGAAAGGTACAGGTATTGCAATCAAGGCCGACCAGACAACGCCTTACAGCGTCGTGAATGTGGTTATGGATAACCTCCAGACCATCAAGTTTAACAAGTTCACGCTGATGACGGCCCTTAAATCAGAGGAGGAATAAGATATGGCAATTAAAAGTAAAAGTCGTCAGAAAAAGTTCGATACCCGTATCGACTTCACTCCTATGGTTGATATGAACATGCTGTTGATCACCTTCTTTATGTTGTGTACCACCATGATCAAGAGCCAGACGCTCCAGATCGCGCTGCCTACCAACGAGAAAGTGGAGAAGGAAGAGCAGAACAAGGTAAAGCAGTCCGAGGCTGTTACCATCATCATCGATGGTAAAATCGTTGAGAAAAACGGCGTGCAGACTTCTGATCCTACTGAGGGTATGCTCTACTACTACGACGGTATGCCTGAGATTGATAATCTTGCACAGGGAGAGAGCAACATGAAGCAGATTGAATTCGGTGCAAAAACCGGTGGTGCTTATCCCGCTATCCGCGAGATTCTACAAGAGCGTAACAAGGAAGTTGTCCTCAAGGTCGCCGATCTTAAAAAGCAATGGAAGGAACAGGCGTTCTCTAAAGATGAGAAGAAGAATGACTCCATCTTCCAGGTTAAACGTAAGCAGGCCATGAACGACTCGACCTTAAAACGCCCGGTTGTGATTATTAAGGCTACGCCCAACGCAAGTTATGCTAACGTCGTTAGCGTCCTCGACGAGATGCAGATCAATAGCATCAACCGCTATCAGATCGACCGCATCAACGACGTCGACTCGGCGATGATGATCATGCTGCAGGGCAAGAACCTTAAGAAGTGATGTGGGATTAATGGATTTGTTTAATCTTTTAAAAAGAAATCATTATGGCAAAAGAAGTTGATCTTTCATCGCGTGAATGGTGTGACCTTGTGTTTGAAGGCAAGAATAAGGACTTCGGTGCTTATGTCATCCGTACCGAATCAACCAAGCGTCACAATTTGGCTGTCCTCTGGACCGTTCTCGGCGCCATCGTATTGGGTGCCCTCGTTTTCGGTCTCGTTGGCCTCAACAATTACCTTGAGGAGCAACGACGTCTCGCTGGCGAGCAGGATCAGTCCGAGGTGCTCATCGATATGAGCCAGGATGCTGAAGAGCCCGAACCCGAACAGCAGCGTGTAGAGCCCGAGAAGCCCATCCTCAAAGAAGAAGTCTTGCAGTCTGTAAAAGTTACCGAGTTGGCCATCGTTAAGGACGAGGAGGTAAGAAAGGAAGACGAGATCAAGACCCAGGATGAGTTGAAGGAAACCGAGACTGCTTTCGGTCAGAAGGATAATAAGGAAGGTACTGAGGACCGCAACGTCACCAAGACCCTCAAGGACGAGGTTGTCGTTGAGACCAAGCCCGTACAGCAAGAGAAACATGAGCCCGAGAAGATCTTCACCTCGGTAGAGCAGATGCCCCAGTTCCCTGGTGGTGAGGCTGCACTGATGAAGTTCTTGAGTTCGCACATCAATTACCCGCCCATGGCCGCCGAGAACAATGTTCAGGGTCGCGTCGTAGTACAATTCGTTGTAGAGAAGGACGGTAAGGTTGGTGAAGTGAAGGTGGCACGTTCAGTGGATAAGGACCTCGACCGCGAAGCCGTGCGCGTCGTGAAGTCGCTGCCCAAGTTCACTCCCGGTCGTCAGAATGGTCAGGCGGTACGTGTATGGTACACCCTGCCCGTGACCTTCAAACTCCAGGGCACTAACTAATCGACAATTCGATTTATCCTGATATCAAAAACGGCATCGCATCATGCGGTGCCGTTTTTGTTTCTGTTTAGAATGGTTCCCTCGTCCCTCCCTCGGTCGTGGTTAGCGGTCAACTGGCGGTAGTGCTACATGCTGGACTGATGCGCTGTGACTTGTGCTCTCGTGCAGGACTTGCATCGTGAAGACCCGTTCCCGGGATTCCTGCAGTCCCTTGCAGTGCTATCCATGAAGGTTTCAGTTCGCCCCACTATCCACAACCTACAATTCCTGATTGATATCCGGTTTCTACATTAATTCGGTAGAGAAGTTGATCGACTGGATTTCGATGTCCAGTTGGCGCAGTTGGCTCGACAACTTGTCTATCTGCTTGCGCAAGGCCTTGACATCAACCGTCGTCACAAACTTGATCTCGCTGCGCGAGTAGCGCTCGCTGGACGATGACGACGCCTGATTGAAGACTTCCTGCATCACGCTCACGCGCCGGGTGAGCACGTCGCGTTCAGCCATCAGTTGGGTGAGCGTCTTGTCGCCGCACACGGTGCGCATGTTGGTCACATTGATCCGGTAGATGTACTCCTCGAGTTGCTTCAGGCAACTGTCCAGTTCCTTGAAAAGGTCCTTCGGATCCTCGGCAGGCTCGTCGCCTTCCTGTATTTTTACATTGTTGACCAGGCGCCTTGACAGATCGTTGATGCGTGTCTGCAGGTCCTTACGGATGCTTAATGCTTCGGCTAGTTTCATATCTTCTTCTTTTTAACGGGTTATCTGTCGCAAAAATAAGAATTATTTGCGATATCATCCCCCAAAACAGTCAAGAAAAAACCTGTGGCCCAATGCGTGGACCACAGGTTTGTTTCAATTGAGAAGTACCCTGTACTTTACTTGTTCACCTGGAAGCGGTTCCAACCGTCCTTCAGGTGGGCTACAACCTGGTTGGCAGCAGCCAGACCGGCGTTGATGTTGGCCTCGGCGGTCTGGGCACCCATCTTCTTCGGGGTGAACAGCACGCGCTCGGGATACTTGGCCTCCAGTTCGTCGGCGTTGGCAGGCTTCACGTCAGCCACATAGCGGAAGTCGGGACGGCTCTCCATGGCCTCGGCCAGACCGGCCTCGTCGATGACCTCCTTGCGGGCGGCATTGATCAGGACACCGTTCTTGGGCAGCATCTCGATGAGGCGCTTGCCGACAGAACCGCGGGTCTCGTCGGTGGCCGGGATGTGAAGGCTCACATACTGGTTCTCGCTGTACAACTCCTCGACGCTGTGAACGGGATGGATGCCGTCGGCCTCCATCACCTCGTCCTTCACCCAGGGGTCGAGAGCGCTGATCTTCATGCCGAAGCCCTTGGCGATGCGTGCCACGCAGCGACCAACGGCGCCATAGGCATGGATACCCAGCGTCTTGCCCAGCAACTCGGTGCCCGAGGTGCCGTTATAGCGGTTGCGGATCAGGGTAACGAGCATACCCATTACCAACTCGGCAACAGCATTGCTGTTCTGGCCAGGGGTGTTCATCACGCACACGCCGTGGGCGGTAGCCTCGGCCAGGTCGATGTTGTCATAACCTGCACCAGCGCGTACAACCACCTTCAGTTGGGGAGCGGCGTCAAACACTTCCTTGTCCACCTTGTCGCTGCGCACGATCAGGCCGGCACAGTCGGCGATAGCCTTGATCATGTCCTCACGGGTGCCTTTCTCAACCAGGACCAGTTCGTGGCCTGCACCTTCGATCACTTCACGGATGCCCTGTACGGCTACGGGAGCAAAGGGCTTCTCGGTTGCAACTAAAATCTTCATGATTTCTCTGTTACTCCTTATTTTTTAATTTAGTCGATGATTAGCGGTTCTCAAACTCCTTCATGGCAGCAACAAGCACCTTCACGCTCTCCAGGGGAAGGGCGTTGTACAACGATGCGCGGTAGCCGCCCACCGAACGGTGACCCTTGATGCCCACGATGCCCTTGCTGGTGGCGAAGTCCAGGAAGTCCTTCTCCAGTTCCTTGTACTCGGGCTTCATCACGAAGCAGACGTTCATGATCGAGCGGTCCTCGGGCTTAACGGTGCCCACAAACATCTTGCTCGAGTCGATGGCGTCATACAGATAGGCGGCCTTCTCCTCGTCGATGCGCTGCAGTTCCTTCACACCACCCAGTTCCTTGTACCACTTCAGCGTCTGCAGGGCAGCATAGATCGGGAATACAGGAGGAGTGTTGAACATCGAACCCTTGTCAACATGGGTCTTGTAGTTCACCATCGTGGGAAGCACGCGGTCAACCTGGCCCAGGACGTCTTCCTTAACGATAACGAAGGTAACGCCGGCAGGAGCAATGTTCTTCTGGGCACCACCGTAGATCAGGTCATACTTCGACACGTCAACGGGACGTGAGAAGATGTCCGACGACATGTCGGCAACCATGCGTACGGGCACGTCATAGTCCTCGCGGATCTCGGTACCGTAGATGGTGTTGTTGGTCGTGATGTGGAAATAGTCAACATCGGTGGGAACGGTGTAACCCTTGGGAATATAGGTGTAGTTGTCTTCCTTGGAAGAACCGACAACCTCAACGTCACCAATCAACTTGGCCTCCTTGATGGCCTTGTTTGCCCACGTACCAGTGTCCAGGTAAGCAGCCTTGGTCTTCAGCAGGTTCATCGGAACCATGTAGAACTGCGTGCTGGCGCCGCCGCCCAGGAACAGGACCTTGTAGCCCTCGGGGATGTCCAGCAACTCCTTGAACAGGGCCTCGGCCTCGTCAACAACAGCCTGGAACTCCTTGCTGCGGTGGGAAATCTCAAGAATCGACAGGCCGGTGCCTGCAAAGTCACGAATTGCGTCAACGCACTTGTCCAGAGTGTACTGGCTCAGGATTGACGGTCCAGCATAAAAATTATGTTTCTTCATAACGGTGTTAATTGAAATTAGAAGTTATAAATAATAAATGTATAGATGTCGTTACGTAGGTCATTTAACACTGACAAAGTTACGGCTTTTTTTTCATTGACGCAAACTGCAGCAAAAATCTCTTTTTTTGACATTTTGTCAATTTGTAGCCTCCAAGGGCCTTCACGTGGTGTGTTTCTTGCGTCAAATCGCCATTTTCATGACAGAATGTTAATTAACTGCGTTTTTTGTGGCAAAAGTTTTTTTCGCCTTTTTTTACTTTTTTCACAGTCAGTGAAAAAAAACTGAAAAACCGCACAAAAATTGTTTGAGTTTAGAAAATTAGCCGTATATTTGTGACGCTTTTAGATGACTGTTGAACATGGGGCAACATGTCAGATAATTGAGAATTTATTAATTAACTTTATAGTTTTATCTAATTAACAACTTTTTGTATTATTATCATGAACGTTGAGAAAATTATGGCCGACCTGGAGGCTAAACACCCAGGCGAATCTGAGTATCTGCAGGCTGTACGCGAAGTCCTTGAGTCTATCGAGGAGGTTTATAACCAGCATCCCGAGTTTGAGAAGGCCAAGATCGTTGAGCGCATGGTTGAGCCCGAGCGCATCTTCACTTTCCGTGTAACTTGGATCGACGATAAGGGTGAGGTTCAGACCAACCTCGGTTATCGTGTACAGTTCAACAGCGCTATTGGCCCGTACAAGGGTGGTCTGCGCTTCCACAAGGCCGTTACTCCCTCAATGCTGAAGTTCTTAGGTTTCGAGCAGACCTTCAAGAACGC
>Ga0310695_10001144_pt1 | contig 64317 bp, 36 predicted proteins | sample RumenRJG_04DNA_FD_203882 | JGI IMG/M metagenome (GOLD analysis project Ga0310695, IMG submission 203882) | Bovine rumen microbial communities from Lethbridge, Alberta, Canada - RJG_04 (v2) (version 2) | ecosystem: Host-associated > Mammals > Digestive system > Stomach > Rumen | place: Canada... | reverse complement strand
TTCTTGTAAATTATGTTCAGCGGAGAGAGAGGGATTCGAACCCCCGGTACCTCTCGGTACGACGGTTTTCAAGACCGTTGTAATCGACCACTCTACCATCTCTCCAAACTGGAGGCTTAGGGGATGTAAGGCAGAAAGCATAAATTAGGAGTAATCTTAATTCTTCTATTCTTAGGAGTAATCTTAATTCTTCTATTCTGCTATTTTCATCTGCCCAGTCCTATCAGGCTTTGGTCAAAAGCGAGTGCAAAGGTACAAAGAAAGTATATAAAAAGAGAGTCTGTTTGAAGCTATGATGGATTATTTATGAATTATTAACAATAAAATAGTGAGTTGGGCATCGCGCCCCTATTTGTGAGTTGAGGGGAATCTGAGTGGTTATTATACTTTTGGCGTTGGTTTAGTCTCCGCTAAATAGACCGCTGACCTTAGTTGCAAAAAATGAAGATCAGTGAATATTGTTGAACAGTTTGATGAATGTTTGACGAATGTTTGTTGAATGTTGACGAATGCTTGTTGAATGTTTGACGAATGCTTGTTGAATGTTTGACGAATGCTTGCAATAATCTGCTGATGTGGTGACGATTTAGGCGTAATGTCAACATCAGCTGTTTTCGGCGGTTGCCTTCATGCTCAATTTAGACAGTTTGATTTAATTGGCTGATAAGCAAGAAGAAGGAAAATATTCGGAAAATAGTATGTGGGGAGAGCGTCGATGTTGGATACTTTTTCTTACTTTTGCAACAGAGAAATCGAAACAAAAGGATTAACTTCGTGATGCTGGCTCAAAGAAAAGTTCACCAAAATGGGAAACTTTTTCTTTCTCTCGCGCTCGAAAGTTGTCTGAAAAGTATAATCATTATCGCAGTATCGTCAATTTAATACATCATGATCCAAGTAAGGAAACGCGACGGCCATCTCGTGCCGTTTGACTTAAGCAAAATCGAGAATGCCATCCTCAAGGACCTCATCGCCATTGGCCATAAAGGCAACAATGAGGCTACGGCAAAGCGTTACGCCACCGAGGTGTTTCGCCGTTGCCAAGACAAATACCTGCCGAAAACCGATATCTTCGAGATAGAGAATATTCAGGATACTGTTGTTGAGGTGCTTGCCAAAGAAGGTGAGACGCGCGCAGTCATTGCTTATTGTGAATATCGTTATCAGCACAAGCTCGAACGCGAGCAGCGCGTGAAGAAAACTTATGAGGAAAAGCTGATGGCCAAGCATGTGGTCAATCAGAATGCCAATATTGACGAATACTCTGGCGGAGGCCGTTCTGGTGAGGCTGCCAACGTGTACGAGAAGCAGTATGCCCTCGACCACTGCATGAGTGACCTTGCCCGTCGTAATCATGAGAACAACGAAGTGTATATCCACGACCTCAATAAATACGCCATCGGTTTCCACAACTGCCTCTCCATTCCTTTCGACGACTTACTGTCGAAGGGCTTCCACACTCGTCAAGGAGACGTGCGTCCGGCTGGTTCGCTCAATACTGCGATGCAACTCGTGGCTGTCATCTTCCAGTTGCAGAGTCTCGACCAGTTTGGCGGCGTCTCAGCCACCCATCTTGACTGGACCATGGTGCCTTATTTCCGCAAGTCATTCCTCAAGCATTACATCTCGGCTTGGGTGCGCGATCAGGATGAGTTTGCCGATACCGACTTTCTCTCGCTCTATGACCAGACCTTCACCGATCAGGTGGGTGTGGTGCGCTCTACCTATGATCAGTGGGTAGATGGTATGAAGGAGCATTTCTTTGCGAAGACCGGATTAACCAAGGACGACTTCACGCTGGCCAACAGGAAAAAACTCGATGCCCGTTATTATAACTCAGCCCTTTGCGATACGCTCAATGAGCTGCGCCAAGCTGTTGAGGCAATGTATCACAACCTCAACACTTTGCAGAGTCGTTCGGGTGACCAGTTGCCGTTCACGTCAATCAACTATGGCACGTGTACGCTTGAGGAAGGGCGCCTCGTCACCCGTACCTTACTTCTTGGTTCGCTTGAAGGCATCGGCTTCCATCACAACACGCCAATCTTCCCCTGCGGCATCTTCCAATATATGAAAGGTGTCAACGACAAGCCCGGTACACCCAACTACGACCTCAAGTTGCTTGCCATGCGCTCAACCTCGCAGCGGCTCTATCCCAACTACGCCAATGTGGACTGGAGTGGCAATGCCGGCTACGACCGCAACGATCCGCGCACCTATTTCTCGACGATGGGCTGCCGTACGGCCAACGGATACGATATCAACGGCTTTGGACAACTCAAGGACGGTCGCGGCAACATCTGCCCGACGACCATCATCATGCCGACGCTCGCCATGGAAGCCGACCGAGATGTGGAGAAGTTCATGAAACTGCTCGACAAGAAGATTCATGAGGCCAAGGACACGCTCATCGAGCGTTTCGACTGGATTTGCTCGCAAGATCCCAAGACCGCGCCGTTTATGTGGGACAACAACACAATGGCCGGTTACATTCCCGAGGAAGGCATCCGTTCAGCCATGAAACACGGCACGCTGGCCATCGGTCAACTCGGTCTGGCTGAGACACTTCAGCTGCTCATTGACACCGACCAGACCACACCGCGTGGCATGGCACTGGCCAAGCGCATTGAGTCGTTGTTCCAGAAGCGCTGCAAAGAGTTCAAGGAGAAATACAAGCTCAACTTCGGCGTTTATTACACGCCAGCAGAGAATCTCTGCTATACTGCCATGCAGAAGTTCTGCGCCAAGTACGGCAAAATCAAGAACGTTTCCGACCGCGAGTATTTCACCAACTCCATTCATGTTCCGGTTTGGCATGAGATGACACCGTTCCAGAAGATTGACATCGAGAGCCAGCTCACTGGCTATTCCTCAGCCGGCTGCATCACGTATGTTGAGCTGCCATCGACGACGAAGCATAACATCTCGGCCTTGGAGCAGATCATCGACTACGCCATGGAGAAGGATATCCCTTACTTCGCCATCAACGTGCCCAACGACACCTGCATGGACTGCGGCTATACCGATGAAATCAATGATGTATGCCCCGTTTGCGGTTCACACAATATCCGCCGTCTGCGTCGCGTCACAGGTTACCTCACCACCGACTACCACAACTTCAATCTTGGTAAGCAGGCTGAGGTGAAGGATCGCGTGAAGCATATCAAGAGCTTCAAGGATTATAACAGCGAAGAGCAGACGGCATAAGCGTCTCGGTAAGAGTAGTTTATTCATAGCGCCCAACCGGGTCACCGGATATTTTCCGCGGATTCCGCAGATTTCCTGCCCACCCTTGATCTCGTAAATTTTTCCTATCACCCTTGGATAATTGCATACCACTTCGCGATACCATAGCTATCGAGTCGCGATACCATAGCTATCGAGTCGCGATACCATAGCTATCGCAGTGCGATACCATAGCTATCGCGGTGCGATACCATAGCTATCGCGGTGCGATACCATAGCTATCGCAAAGTGTTTCCCTATAGGTTTTTTACGTTCTCCTCGAAATGCTCCTTGTCGATGGCGTGGCTCTTCATTGCCGATCGATAGTTGTAGATGGTGTGGGGAGAGTAGGAGAGGAGGGTGGCGATTTCCGAGCTCTCGGTTACGCCCAGTCGGATGAAGGCGAAGATACGCAACTCGGTGGTCAGCGAACCGTCTTTGTTGGGCGACACTTGATAGTCGGGCCGCAGCAGTTTTGTGAAGTCATCGACGAAATGAGGGTATAAACCGAGAAACGCCTTGTCGAATTGCACGTAGAACTGGGCCATGTCTCGGCTGACGATGCGGTCGGAGTTGACGGTGCGCAGCAGGTCTTCGGTTTGCTTGGCCTTGATTTTCAGCCTTACGAGGTTGCGGTAGCTGGTGATGCGGTCCATGGTTGAGGCACAGATGTCGACGAAGAGCCTGAGGTATTTCTCCCGCTTCTTGTTGGCTTCGACGAGCAAACCGTTGACGCGTGAGAGCTCGCCGTTCATCGTCTGCAGTTGGATGTTGACCGCGTTAAGTTGCGCGTTTTTATGCTCCAGTTTTTTCTGGCTGAGGTGAAGTTGGGCGTTGCGCCTGCGCGAAAGCAGGTAGAGCAGAAACGCGCCGACGGCCAACAGGGCAGCCAAAATAACGATGCTCCACAGGATGATGCGTTGGGTGCGCAACTGCTTCAGATAGGCGTTGACAATGGGCGGCAGTCGGTTGGATATCTCCAGTTTGCGCAGTTTGTTGTTGTAAAAAGTTGCGTCGTCCATCGCCACGAGCAGGTAGTGGTGGGCGAGGGTCGCGTTGTCGGGGTCGAGGTGGAAGATATACATCGCGAGGTCCTGCAGTGCTGCATTCTCCTTGATTGCGCTGAGCATGTCCGACTTCGACGACAGCAGCAGATAATGGGCATATTCAGCTTCATTGTGCAGCTGGTGGTAGCCGCGGGCAATGGCGAAGGTGGCTTGCGAATAGAGATGGCCGGGCCCTGGCAGCCGGCTGATGCATGCCTTGTAGTAAGCGATGGCTTTTGAAGGATGCTCGCCGAGAAAATAAGCTTGTTCGCCACGCAGGTAATACCAATTTGGCGTACCCCGTCGGGTATAGCGAAGGGCTTCGTTCAAGCTCTGCAGGCGCAGGCTGTCCATGCGCGTGGAGAACTCGGCGTCCATCGTGAAGGCACTGAAATAGACGTAGGTCCAATACGATGCGATGGCGTAGTCGTAGCGTAGCTCCTTTGGTAGTGCATTGATGCGGTATTGGTTGATGATGTCCTCGGCTGAGCTGTAATAGCCACCCGTGGCCAGCAGGTTGGCTTTGTTGAGCAGCGCTTTCGTCGCCTCGTTTGTATTGTGGGCCGCTACGGCCTCGCTCTGCCACTGTTTGACATAGACCAGCGCTGAGTCGAACTGAAAGTATTGATAGGCATCGAACAGACGCTTCAGCAGTTGGAACCGTTGCTGATGGTCGTTCCCGGTGAAGGGCAACTGCTGTTTCAACCGCCCGATGTGTTGTTCTACACGATTGAAACATTGCGGGCGTGCGGCAATACAACTGTCGAGGCTTCGCAGGTCGGGCGTTGCGGCTGCCGTGGAAGTCAGCCATAGCAGTGAGCAGCAAACGAGGATGGTCAAGCGTCTTAATAGAGGCATATTGATGGCTTTTAGGGGTTGCTTTGGCAAAGATAAGGAGATTCCCTCTAAATTACAACATCTCCCTAAACTATTTTTGAGATTTAACATAATCGTTGCTTTATCAGCAACTTATGCGCTTCAGTATTTTATAATAATCTCCCTAACGGCTCCCTTTGATAACAACGTGCCGGGATATCGCCTAACTTTGCATCTAGAAACAAAACAACGGTTTCATCGTTCCAAATCTTCAACGGCGCATGGCGCCAACCAACATCACTTACCAATCATTTTGCCGGTTTGCAATTGGCCGGCAATTTTACTTTGAACATACATCAATTAATATAAGAACCAAAAACAATGATCAACTCCTCGTTTACTGCCCGCGCTATGGCAGCATTGGCAAGTCTCAGCTTGCTCAGCTATCCTCTTTATGGGCAAGACGATGACGCTAAATCATCGTCAAAGGAATAAGGCAACCGCAACGTCATGCTCAACGCCTCGTCGGCCAATGGTCCGCGCGAGATTCAGATTGGCCTCCCCTCAGCCGATGTCAATTTGCTGTAGAACGGAACGGCGGCAGCATCCCCGACCAAGCCTTACAACAACCTCCGCTTCTACAGCGTGGGCGGTAAGGCCTCGTTCAAGAACGTTAAGGTGTATAAGCTGGGCATGTAAGTTGGCAGAACGCAATGACGGCCGCCACGCAGTAGTGTGACGGCCGTCATCCGTTTCAGAATGGTCTTAGCTTAGTGGGCACCATATACCTCAATGTCAGCAATGCGGGCAATGCCGTCGGCTCCCGCATCTGTAACGGTCACCCTAACATAGCGGGCCTCGACAGGGGTGATGGTGGCGTCGGTCACGGCATCGGTGTTGCCTGTGTAGGTTCCGACGGTTGTCCAAGTCTGACCGTCCAGGCTCGTCTCTACGGTGAAGTCGCGTGTGTTGAGTTCACAGCCGAGGCCTGCGGCCTGCGCATGACGTACCACGTAGCGGCTGATGGTGTAGGGTTGGCCGAAGTCACAGCTCACCCAGCCTTTGCCGTCGCTGGTGGAGGAAACCCACATGTAGGCCTCCGACGGCGATCCGTCAGCAGCCACTGTGGCATCTGTCTTTGCAGCTGACGATGTCACCTGCATGCCCTCGGTCATCGTCAGGTCGAAGGGCAGGTGGTTAGCCTCGCAATACAGATTGAAGAAATGATCAGCGCGGACTATCTCCACGTTGCCTGGCGAGAGCGAGTTAAGTCTGTTGGGCAGGTCGACGAGCTTGTCGGGTCCCGCATCCCATACCGATACCTGACCCGAAACGAACATCGGCTTCGAACCGTCGAAGTTCTTGATGTCGCGGTTGAAGTATTCCGTAATCACGTCCAGACCATTGGCGTAGCAGGCATAGTTGGGGAAAAACGGCAGCCGGCTGTCTTGCACCGTGGGTTGAATGCGACCTGTCTGGCGCTCCCAGTCTTGCAGGGTGAGGCCGTAGAGATAATGACACTCATCGGCGTAGGCCTGACGCTGGTTATCGTTTACGTTATCCCATATTGTGACCACGCGCAGTCCGGCTTTCTCCAGATAGCGCTGGCTGAGGCTTGCGTATGGTTTGAAGACATCGTAAGTGGTGGAGTTCCAGCGTTTGTTGAGAGCATCGTAGGGCATGGCATAACCCATTCCCGACGGTCCGCTGACGAAGCAGTCGTTGTCGGTGGCTTTCTTGTAATAGTAGTTGAGCACCGTCGGGTCGAGGTCGCCCAGCGATGGACTGATGGTCCAGTTCAAAGGGAACTTACCCCGCCCTTGCTGTTCGAAGATCTTAGCCATAGCGTGCTGACAATACTGTATGTTGTCGCCGTCGCTGATGTAGACCGTCGCATACACCTTGTTCTCGAGTTTCGGCCGTTTGGGTACCGGCCGAATGTTCACGGGGTTGGCATAGGCAGTGTAGACGGTGAGATTCTCGAAGAAGTCGGCGGGAACCGTCGACAGTCCGTATTTTGTTGCCTCGCCCACGCCCGAGCGCTCTTCCGGATACCAGCCAAGCACGAAGTCGCGGCCGGGCGTCAGGTCCTTCAGCATCTTGTCGAGCACAATCTTCTCCCTTGTTTTGCGGGCGTCGAGCCACACCACAGCCGAACCGGTTGCAGCCGCAATGTCGTGTACATAGGGGATGTTGGGTTTGATGCTCACCAACAGACGGTGGTTGCACCGGCTCCAATAATGCTTATACAGATAGTTGTAGATATCCTGCGGTGTGGTCATGGTGAGCGCGGTTAGGTCTTCAATCACGGGGAAGTCCATGCCGTTGTCAATCAGCTTCTGCCTGATCTCGGCGGTGACGGGGAGCGCGCGCTCGAGTCCGGCCACCGTTGCGGCCACATTGCCGTAGTGCACGCTTTTCTCGGTGCTGTAGAGCACGATGCCCTTGATTTCCTTCTTATAGAGTTTCACCAAGTCGTAGGGTTTGTCTTTGCTGAAGACGACGGGGCGAATGCCGTGCGCCCTTGGCCACGTCGTTGCCGGCTCCTCGTTGTGGTTGTAGAGCAGGAGCCGCGGCCGAGTGCGGTTGACGATGCCCTGCAGGGTGCAGAGCATCACGCGCTCCGACGATTCGAGGTTGGCGTCGTTCATGTCGAAGGCTCTCACAACCTTTGCCGGCGGAAGAAACAGCGGTACCAGCCGGTTCTCGGGCCAAGTCACCTCATTGTATTCCAATATGCGGTCGTTATTGTCGTTGAGGTTGTATTCGGCATCGGTGAACGTAATTTTATCCACGTCAGCAATATCGGTAGCTGTGATATTTCCGTTGGTGGTCTGCACGAGCATGGTTGTCTTTTGGGCGCAGACGTTCATGGTGCCCAGCGTGACGATTGCAAGCATTATTAGCTTTCTCATGTCTGGTATGTTTTAGTGGTTGTTCTGTAATATTTCGATGAACTCTGGCAGTCTGCCATCAGAGCGTTATCTTTGTGGCGAACGCCCCTATGCGGACGATGTAGATGCCTGAGCCAAGGCTTGCGCGGGTAAGCCGCAGCTCGCCGCCTGCGCAATGCGGTATCGGCACAATGCGTCCGTCGATGGTGCACACCTTAATCATCGTGTTCGATGGGATGCCTTTAAAGGTGGCGGTGCCCTGCTGCAGCGAGCAGATGATGCCCGCTGTCAGTGCCGAAACTTTCGTGGATGAGGCGTCGCCGAATTTCATCGTCGCGATGCTGTCAATCTCAATCTTCACCGGACTGTCAGCCGCCTTCGATGTGACGACGAGACTGCCTGCCGCCACGGTCACTTCCGGCTGGTCGTCGAGCAGTATGGTCGCATGGTTGCCGCCGATGGTGTTCACCAGCAATGCCTTGCCCTTATCGGCGATGCTGAGGAATGTAATCTTCTTGAGCTCAGCCACTCTCGTGAGCGTGGATGATGAGTCATTCATCTGCACGCACATGGCCTTCTCCTGTGCGTTGACGGCCATTGTGCAGAGCAGTAAGGCCATTAGGGCTAAAACCTTATTCTTCATAGTCGTTTCCAATACGTGTTATCTCTTTACCAGCCACTTGGATGTTGTTCCATCCTCATGGCGAATGATATTCAGTCCGGGCACCGGCGAGTTGATGCGCATACCGGCCACATTGTAGTATTGGCATTTACCGGTGTCTTTTGCGAAGAGGCTCTTTATGCCCGTCTCGGTATCATAGAGCGAGGTCAGCTTCTGCACGGCCTCACGCAGACGGGTCTCGTCAAACTTCACCACCTCCCGGTCATACGTCATAATGCCGTTCACCTCGGTTTCCACGTCGGTGGTCTGCGTGTAAACGGCAGCGGCGTATGCGGCTTTGTTGCCGTCGAATTCGGCTTTTTGCGCCAAAGCCTGCACCTGACCGGCAAGCGTTACGAAGGCATCGGTGATGGTGGTTTCGCCGCCATAGGTGTTATAAGTCTGCGAGTTGCGCTCATACCATCGGTGCCCTGAGATGTTGCGCCCCAGTCCGCCGTATTCGCCGAGCACCAACGGCCGATTGGGGTCATTGATAACCATGTGGATAGGTTGGTCGTAGGTGTGCTGGTCAACGATGGTCCCCTGACCGAGCTTGTAGTGGTTACCGCCGCTGGCAGGGTTGACGAGGCGCGTGCTGTCGAGGCCTTGCGTATAGGCTACGATATCTGCAGTGCTGTATTGGCCCCAACATTCATTAAACGGTGTCCACACCACGATGCAGGGGTTGGAGTAGTGCTGATCGATAATCTCCTTCCATTCGGCGCGGAAGTTTTTGTCGAGCGTAGCGTCTTGTGTCCCGTTGTCGGACTCCATCCATTTGTTGGAGACCCAACCGCTCTCCGTGCTGTGGAATGTTGCGGGCATATCCTGCCACACCAGTATGCCAAGACTGTCGCAATGCCAGTACCATCGTGCCGGTTCAACTTTCATGTGCTTGCGTATCATGTTGAAGCCCCATTCCTTGGTCTTCTTGATGTCGTAGCTGAGTGCCTCGTCGGTTGGTGCAGTGAGCAGTCCGTCGGGCCAGTAGCCTTGGTCGAGCAGTCCGAACTGGAACAAATCTTTGTTGTTCAGTTGCAACCGCCAGTAGCCATTGTCGTCCTTGCGGTATGAAATCTTGCGCATGGCGGCGTAGCTATCCACGTTGTCGAGCGTATGGCCATCGGCTGTATAGGTGACGGTGACCTTGTAGAGATTAGGTTGTGCGGGGCTCCACAGCTTCGGATTGCTCATCGGCACCTGAATGCTGACATTGCTGCCTGCATTGGCCGACTGCTCCACCACGACGTTGTCGCTGTCTCTGACCGTTACCTTCACCTGCCCGTCGGCGCTGGCGTTGCTCACGGCAATGTCGAAGTTAAGTTTGCTGTTGTCCACGTCGGGTGTGGTGCGTATGTCGGTGATGTGCGATTTCTCTACCGGTTCCATCCACACCGTCTGCCAGATGCCCGAGGTCGAGGTGTAGTAGATGTCGCCTCCGCCGTTGGGATAGCGGCGCTGTTTACCCACAGGCTGTGAGTTTTCGTCGGTGTTGTCAATGACCTTGACGTAGATGGTCGCCTTGTTGCCCGATACGCGGCTTGAGATGTCGGCTGTGAAGGCAGTGTGTCCTCCGGTGTGAGACGCCACCTTATAGCGCCCGGTCATTCCGTTGACGTAGACGTCGGCCTGATAGTCCACAGCACCGAAGTTGAGCATAATCCGTTTTCCTGTCCACGCCTCAGGAATCGTAATGTCGCGCTTGTACCACAGCGCCATGCCGGGTTCCAATGGGCGCATCACGCCTGACAGACTCGACTCGATGGGGTAGGGCACCAGAATCTTTCCCTCAAACGTCTTTGGTATGGTGTTCTGTGCGGTGATGGCGTAGTCCCATAGTCCGTTGAGGTTTTGCCATTGGCTGCGCTGCATCAGCGGGCGGGGATATTCCGGCAGTGGACAGTCGGGGTTCACCATAGCGGCCCAACGCGTCTTGATGTGGTTACCTTTAGCCTCCCAGGTGGTGTCAACGGCAGTGGGTCTATATTTGTCCATCAGTACCTTCATCCACAGTCCGCCGATCACCGACCGCGCGCTGAAGTTCACCGACCGGCCATTGTTTGCGTCGTAATAGTCGCTCAACGGAATGCGCGACTCGGTTTCGTTCACATATTTATATAAGAGGTCTGAGAACTTGAGGAAGGTCTCCTTGTCGGGCGACATCGATGCAGTCCAGGCAATCCAGTCTACCTTCGTCTGCGAGTCGCGGCTGTCGAGCGGCAGACCGTAGGCAGCCTGCTTAGTGAGATAATAATTGATCTCCCTGTCCACGACCTCCTTGGGGAAAAGGTTCTTGCCCCACATCACATCCCAGACGAGGTTGTATTTTTGGCTCCATGTGCCGGCCTTGTTAAACTGCATGCGGTAGTGGTCGCCATCGCGTGCGTCAGCCTCCCAAAGCAGCGCCATGTTTTTTGAATACTGCTCAAACTTCGCGATGTCGCGCACATTGCCGCCAATGTATGGTATCAGCTCGGCGTAGGCCGCAACAGCCATGATGGCTTTCGCCGACAGGTTGGTGTTCTGCTCGCTTGGTCCCTTGAAGTCATCGGTGCAGAGCTGGTTGCCCGGGTTCTGCCCCTCATTGTGGCAATAAGTGGCCCACGTTTTCAGCACATTGCGGTAGGGCTTCAGCCATTCGCCGTCGCCGGTGATACGGCAGATGGCATTGGCCAGCAGAATGATGTTGGCCGACTCCTCAAGCGGCATCGAGTCGCCATACACCTGACCGTTGGCCAGCGGGTATTGGCCGAGGTCGTGTGCAGCGCAGTTCTTACCCTGCCGCGCATCCGACAGCGCATACTCCAAGATGGAGAGTATCATGCCTTTTTGCAGCTCGGGGTTGTAGAGCAGATAAAGCGGGCATTCGGGGTAGGTGAGGTCAACGGTGTTGACGCATCCGTTCGACTTATTCTCCTTTGAGAAATACAGCATATGGCCCTCGTCGTCTTGGAACAGCTTGTGCGCCGCCATTACCAGGCGGTAGTTGCCTGCGAGCATCTCCGCATACTTTACGTTGCCTGCGGCGAGGGCGTCGTCATAGATGCGCTTGTCGAGCTGGCGGCAGCGCGCCATGATGTCGGCGTATTGGTCGCGCAACTCCTCGAAGGCCTGGAAGATGGTCTTGCCGTTGCGGGCGTAGTAAGCCTTGTAGTTCTTCTTCATGTACTGGATGTCGTACACTTCGTCATAGCCTACGAGCATGAAGTCGCGGGCCTCGGATACGCTGCCGAGGTCGTTGCAGAAAGCCATCACCGGCATGGTCGACAGATTGGTGCTTCTGACGGTGCTGTCGGCGCTCTGCTGCAGCTTTCCGGTCGATACGAAGGTGGCTTCGGCTGAGAGCGGCGACGACACGCTCACCTCACCGTTGATGGCAGGGATGTAGAGGTAGCCCCAGTCGATGGAGATCAGGTCGCCCGACCGCCCGAGAATGTTCTGTGCTTCGGAGCCAGCCCTGGCGTATTGTATGCCGTTCTTGGTGACAACGTCGGATAGGGTGGGTTGGTTCATCTCGTTGACTGTGAGTTGTGGCGAGGTGGCGAGATAGAACTGCACGTCGTGCTTGTTGCCGTCGAGCGATGTCACCTGATACGAGATGTAGTTGATGGGCGTGGATATGAGGTCGAGGTCGTCAATGAGCATGGGCGCCGTGAAGACGACGTCGAGCTTCACCGGGCCGCAGGTGAACGTATAATACGAGCTCGTGGCCATGACGTCGACCGACGTCTGCTGCGCCGTCTGCACGGTGCCGCCGCTCTGCATCACGTTCTCATAGAGTCCGAAGTCGATGTAGGAGCCACCGGTTGTGTTGTGGCAGTGAGCGGCAATGACGTTGTCGCCGGCTTTCAGCAGCGCCTTCTGCACGGCCGTCAGCTGTTGCTCTTCGCCCTGACGCCATGTCAGGCCCGTACTCACCACGCGCGTACCATTTATATATAGCTCGAAGACGTCATCGTGAGAGAACTTCACCCACAGGTCTTTCTGCAGGTCGGCGTCGGTGAGACTTACTGTCCTGCGCACGTAGATGTCCTGGTTGTCGCCGGTCCAGGCGTTGTTTACGTTAGGGTATTCGTCTTTCGTGCCCCATGCGGCTGTCTCTGTATTCCAACCGCTGTCGTCGAAGTCGGTCTTGGTCCAGTTGGTGTCTGTCTGTTTGGTATAGCTCGTGTGCCCCGACCACCCCGTACCGTCAACGGTCATGGGTGCGATGGGGGATAACAGATTCTGACGACCCTGTCCCATGAAGCGGTAAGCGGTGCCATCGACGCGCAAGATGCCATCGATGGCTTTCTCCTGTTCGCTCCAGTGGCGTGTGGGGCCGCCGTTGAGTGCGTCGTAGTTGGACCAGATGGAGAAGTAAGGGTCATTCACCAAGAGTGGAACCGACGGCAGTCGCAGGTCGGTGTGCTTGTAGGGCTCAAAGTCTTCGGCGGTCTGTGCCATCGACATCAGTCCGGCTGTTGCCAGCAATAGCGTGGTCAACGCTTTATTAATTAGTCTCATGCTTAATAAGTTTTATTATCGTTTTTAGAATCAATCTATGGGCATTCGCACTTCTCATGCAAAAATAGGCTATATATTATAGAGGTGGGGACAATGCCTGTTCAAAAGAAAGCAAAATCTGTTCATTGCTGTTCAACCTGCGTCAGCTGGGTTGCGCTGCAAGAGGAACCGGGTGCCCGTTCCGGTGCTATCGGCAGGGTTTGACAAGTATCTTTTCTTTTTTGAACAGATATTTGCCGCCGCGTCGCGTGATACAGCCTAAATTTGCACCACATCGCATAAAAACGAACAATTAAACTTATTAATTTCAAACAACATGAAGAAAAGACATTTACTTCTATCGCTATGCTTGTTTGCTGGAAGTTATGCTTTCGCCGTGGATTCTCCTTATAAAGGATCACCCGTAGGCGAGGGTACGTTCTATCTGTATCAAGTTGAGACCGGAAAGTGGCTTCAGGCAAACCGCAAGGACATCAGTCTGTGGACAACCCATGCAGAACTGGATGACGTAGGCTTCGATGTGCAGTTGAAGAAACTCGATGGCTTTGAGGGCTATCAGATTTACTGTAATTTCACTGGCAACGGCGAGCTCAACGGATCCGACGAGGACCGCTTCTACCTTGACCAGAGCAACCGTGATTTGACCGACTGGATTTTCGTTCCCATTGAAGGAGCAGAGAATCAGTATAAGATTATGGTGAAGGCAAAGCCCGACGCCAACGACCGCAGCAAGATTGCACAAGACACCTATATTGGTGCCGCCAACGGCGAGTTGTCGGACAATCCTACCGATTTCACCTGGCAGCTGGTCACCCGCGAGGAGCGCATCGAGAAGATGAAGGCCGAGGCTGCTACCGGTAAGCCGGCCGACGCTACCTTCCTCATTCCTTGGAATGACCGCGGACGCAACGACAAGCGTGACCGTCTGTGGCAGCAGAACTTCACTAACAGCTATGGCGGCAGCGATGCACTGGGTGGCTCCAATGGCTATCCGGTGAAGGAGGATTGGCACCGCATGATTGTGCACAACTCTATCATGCTTACCGATATGCCTAACGGTACCTACAACTTCACCGTGCAGGCTTACTACCGCGACACCGAGATTGAGTCGAAAGAGCTCCGCGACCGCTACCTCAATGGTACTGAGCACCTCTGCGCCAGCTATTTCGCTGGTTCTGCTAAGGGTACAGTGATGTCAATCTTCACCGATGCCAAGGATGCACAGCAGGATGGTTATTCCTATAAGGTGGCCCTAACCGATGATGGTGGCGACGACGCACCCGGCAAATGGGTACCCAACAGTATGTCGGATGCCTGCACTGCGATGATCAACGGTGCTTATATCAACAAGTGGATTCAGGCCCCTGTTACCGACGGCAAGCTGATGATCGGTATTGAGAAGACTGAGAACGATGATGCCCGCTATCGTGACTGGCTCATCTACAAGCGCTTCTATCTGCAGTATGTGTCAGAGACCCCGATTTCCGAGGATCTCTCCGGTCTGCGCACTGAGCTGCAGGACCTCATTACCACCGGCAAGACGCTCACTCAGACCACTGCTTTTGCCGATGCATTGGCATCAGCCCAACAGTCGCTTGACAATGCTACCAGCTCAAGCTCACTGCTCCAGGCCATCTCCACGCTTCAGAATTTTGTCGACGTGATGAAGGGTGCCAAGACCGATATCGACAACTTCTATGCCACCAAGACCCTTGCTGTGGCTGAGGGTGTCGATGTATCGAAAGCCGAGGAGCAGCTCAATGCCGCTACTACCCGCGACGCCATTTCCAACGCACTGAAGCAGTTGCGCTACGACCGTCGCCGCAATGCCGCTGAGACCTGCGAGGACATCTTCCCCGGCAAGCCCGTTACCACTGGCGACTTCTACATCTACAACGTTGGCCAGAAGCAGTTCCTCTGCGGTGGTTCCGACTGGGGTGCGCACGCAGCTCTGGGCTTCCCTGGTGTTGAGGTGACCCTTGAGGCAACCGAAACCGAGGCTGCCGAAAACAAGTTCCATATCGACTCTCACCTCAAGAATGGTGACAGCAAGCACTACCTCAGCTATCGCGGCTATCTTGACGGCTCTAAGGCCGGTCCTTGGAAGTTCGTTCCCGTTGAGGGTAAGGAGAATGTTTACAACATCGTTCAGGGCGACTACCCCGATGTGTATGTAGCTTGGAACCCCAACGCAAGCGTTGATGGTGGTCACGGCGATGAGACAACCGTAGGCACCGAGTGCCGCAACCTCGATCCCAACGACCTCAATGCTCAGTGGAAGCTCGTTACCCGCGCAGAGCGTGAGGCACTGCTTAAGGATGCTTCTACCGACAATCCTGTCGATGCCACGTTCTACATCAAGAGCCCTGGCTTCAACCAGCGTGAGAATGCATCCACTGTGTGGAGCTTCTCCAACGCCAGCATCTGGGGCTACGGTGGCAACCACAGCGACTTCATTGCCGAGTCGTGGAACACTTCCGACTGCGACATCAGCCAGTCCATCTCCAACCTTCCTCAGGGTGTGTATGTAGTTTCTGTTCAGGGCTTCTATCGCAATGGTGCCCATGAGGACCAGCCCAATCTTGAACTGTCGCAGAATGCCGACCTCTATGCCGGTACCAACTTGGACGACACCGTGCTGCTGCCCAACATCACTGCCGAGAGCGGCAAGGCTCCGGGCGAGGGTCAGGACGCCATGAAGGCCGACAGCACCATCACCTATCACTATCCATACAGTGCTGAGCAGGCTGCCGCGTTCTTCCACTATGGTCTCTACCGCACCCACATCACGGTGCTGAAGGACTACGATGACGACTTCCCCATCGGTGTTGAGAAGAAAGTTCAGGGTGCTGAGAAAGACTGGGTGGTTGTCGACAACTTCCGCCTCACCTACTACGGCAACAACACCACTGTTGATGCTGTTGAGAAGGCATTGACCACTGGCATCGACGACGTAAAGGCTGACCCTGCAAGGGTTGCCGACGGCAAGATCTACAACCTCCAGGGCATCCAGGTGACCAACACCTCTAAGCCGGGTCTGTATATCAAGAACGGCAAGAAGTTTGTGGTGAAATAACTGCAGACATCCGCTGATATGGCACGGTGAAGGCTAACCGAATGCCTTCACCATGCTGAAAGTCACGATCAACGACCTTACTTCTATTCATCGTTGTGTTTCCTTCCTAATTACGCTCACCACTGAGGGTATTAGGTAGCAAACGACAACATGATAGGGGTAAGGTCTTTTTTTATGGGCCTTTTATAGAGAAGCAAACATATTACTAAAAACTAATAACACGCTCAACCAAATGAAAAAGCAATTGATTTTTGCAGGCATGGCTATATTGTGCCTTTCGGCCGGCAGCGACGTGACTTCTCGTGGCCGGGCATGACCGCCGATGTAACCAAAATACGTCTACGAGTTTCGCCTCACGACAACCATAGCTATCGCAGTGCGATACCATAGCTATCGCGACGGCATATGGGCCGGAGCCATGCAAAAATTCTGTTGCAACGATTGATTATTTTGTTTTATCCCCGCTTATTTGTATCTTTGCACGCAGAAACAATGGCTATCTAAAGATAAAATACTTATGGGTAAGACAATATTCGCACGATATATTTCCTTAACCGGGCTTTTGCTGTTGCTCAGCTGGGGCACGATAGCGGGTGACAACGTGTTCCATCAGTATGCCAACACTGAGAATCCGTTTGACAACACCACGCTGTGTGCCCTGCGCGACCGCTACGGCTTCCTCTGGGTGGGCACGTCGACCGGCCTCAACTGTTACGACGGCAATGGCGCGTCGGTTTACAGCACCACGGGCGGCATGCTGCATTTTGCCGAGACGAGCAACGTCAACATGCTCTATGAGTACGGCGAGGATATCCTGTTTTGCGGCAACACGGGTCTTAACCTCTTCCGGCGCAAGACCAACGTCGTCTTGCCGTTCCCCTACAAGACCAAATACGGCGTGCGCATCAGTTCAACGGTGCAGAAAATCGTGAAGGCCGGCAACGGAACGCTATGGATCTGCACCCACGGACAGGGGCTCTTTGTGTTCAATCCGGCCAAAGGCACGCTGCTGCAGGACAGCCGTCACGGCATCTTCTTCTCCGATATGGTGGTGGGCCGCGACGGGCTGGTCTACACCGTGAGCCTGTCGGGTAAGGTCGCCGTGTTCCGACCCAGTGGCCAGCTGGTTTACAGTTGCCCGTTGCCAGAATACGTAGCCGATAAAAACCGCATAGGCATGGTGTCGCTGGGTAGTGATATATGGTTGTCGCTCAACACCAAGCTCTACCGCCTCGACACCAGTACCCGCACGGTGACCTGCAAGAGTGCCCACGCTGTGCCTGCCGCCATCAACTGCCTCTACCCCGGCGACGACGGTCGCTCGTTGTTTCTCGGTACTGCCGACGGCATCTGGCAGTATGCCGTGACCACGGGCACCGCCACGCGTCTCGATCCGCCCCAGTCGTATGCCTACGGACTCACCGACCGCTGGGTCAACTACCTTTGTCGCGACGCCGACGGTAGCTTCATTGTCGTCACGTCGACGGGCATCAGTTACATGCCCTATCAGTCAGATGCGTTCAGCTTCATTGGTCTGCCGCCGGCCATGCGCAGCGAGTCGTGCAACTATGTGCGCGCCCTCTGCCCGTCAATCAACCGGAAGAGCGTCTGGGTGGGCACCGACCACGGCCTGGCCTCTTACACCATCGCTACCGGCGAGATGCGCGCCGTGCCGCTCAATGGAGGCAACGACGAGATTACATCGATTACGGCCGACGGCAAGTTTCTTTGGATTGGCCTGCGCCATTCGGGGCTGCGCCTGTTCGACACCTCGACTGGGGCGGTGAAGAGCTACACCTATGACGCCAATAAACCTTACTCCGTCATCAGCAACGACATCAACGGCGTCTACCGCACCAGCCGTGGCGAGATATTCGTGCTCACCAATTGGGGCCTGTGCCGTTTCAATCCGGCCACCGAGCAGTTTATGACCTTCTCCAACCTCAGCCAGCAGACGGCTTGCGTGAGCATGCTCGAGGATTCGCGTGGACGTTTGTGGTTGGGCACGAAGAATCAGGGTCTCTTCATGCGCGAGCGCGAGAATGCCGTCTTCAATTACATTCCGTTGGCCAACGTGAGCAACTCGCCGGTCACCACGATGTGCCTCGACGGCAGCGGCAACCTCTGGGTGGCCGTTCAGGGTGCGGGCGTCTATAGGTATGACGATGCCGAAGGAAAATTTGTGCAGCTCGACGTACCCGCGTTATTGGGAAAGACTGTCATCTTCATGGAAGAGGATGAGCAGGGCTACATGTGGATTGGATTGCACGACATCATTGTGCGCATCGGCAAGACGGGCGCCTCGCGCCTCTACACCTACAACACCAATGCCAACTTCCTGCCCATCATGTGGTCGTCGTGCCGTCTCGCCGACGGTCGTCTGCTCTTTGGCAGCGGCAATGGCTTCTTTGCGTTCAAGCCCGATCGCATGAGGTCAATCGACCGCCTACTTAATGTGTATCCGCTCTATCTCAGTTTCCCCTATCGTGACAACAGCGACGCCGAACTCGACCGGCTTGGACTGAACCTGCTGCTCTACACGCAGAAGGAGATACGCCTGCCTTATGCCGACAACACCTTCACCATTCACCTGTCGGCATCGCGTTATGCCGATATGCCAGCGATGCGCTACGACTATATGATGAGCGGCGTCGACAAAAACTGGATTAGGGGCGCTACGGTGCCGGAGATTACCTACAGCAACCTCAGCCCCGGCGAATACGAGTTCCTGCTCAGGTGCAGCGGCGACAGCAATGCCAAGGTTTCGGTGCTCCACATTGTAGTGCTGCCGCCATGGTACCGCACGGTGTGGGCATGGATGGTCTACATCGTGCTGGCTGCCCTCGCCGCGTGGTATGTCTTCCTGCGCTCCCGCCGCATCATCCGCCGGCGCTATGAGACGCGCATGCAAGAGTACAAGGTGCGCAAAGAGGGTGAGATGTACAGGTCGAAGATACAGTTCTTCGTCGACTTGGTGCATGAGATCCGCACGCCGCTCACGCTGATGAGCCTGCCTATGGAGCGCATGAGCGAGCAACTGGCCGAGGGTAAGCCACTGCCCGTTGACGAGAGCCGGGAGCATATCGCGTCGATGCAGCGCAACATGGACTACCTGCTGGGCGTCACCAACGAGCTGCTCGACTTCCAGAAAGCGGAATACAACGGCAAGGTGAATCTCTGCCGACGCAACTGCAGCCTCAACGCCTTGCTGAAGGATATCTGCCAGCAGTTTGAGCATTCGCTGACGGTAGAGGGTAAGAAATTCACCTACCGTCTGCCCGATACCGACATCACCACCTCGCTCGACGTGGAGAAAATCAAGCGGGTGCTGGTCAACCTCATTGGCAACGCGAGGAAATATTCCCGCCATGAGGTGACGGTGACAGTGAGAAACATCAACGAGGCGAGTTTCACCATCGCTGTGGGCGACGACGGCCCCGGTGTCCCCGATGCCGAGCGCCGCAACATCTTCAACATGTATTATCAGATTGGCAACGACACCATTGGCTCTTCGCTGGGCACAGGCCTCGGTCTGGCTTACGCCAAGATGCTGGCCACGGCTCATGGCGGTGACCTCACCGTGGGCGACAACGAGGGCGGCGGTGCGCTGTTCATGCTTACCCTGCCCATCGTCAGCAGTAAGACGGAGGCTGAGGAGAAACCTGCCATCGCCGATGCAGTTGCTGAGCAATCTGACGAAGCGTCGCTGTCGCCCGCCGAGACCCACAACTTCTGCGTATTGCTTGTCGAGGACAACAAGGAGTTGCTGCGCGCCGAAGCCGAGGCGTTGGGCAAATGGTATAAAGTGATGAAGGCCAGCGACGGCGTCGAGGCGCTCGACGTGATGCAATACAACGACATCGACCTCATCATCACCGATGTGATGATGCCGCGCATGGATGGTGTTGAGCTCTGTCGGCGTGTGAAAAACGATATCAACTACTCCCACATCCCCGTCATCATGCTCACCGCCCGTACCACCAATGAGGCAAAGGTCGAGGGCATGGAAAACGGCGCCGACATCTACATAGAGAAGCCGTTCACCATCAAGCAGCTGCATCTGCAAATCGTCAATCTGCTGCGCATGCGCAACCTCTTCCACGAGCGCATGCAGTCGATCAACGGCATGGAGAAGCCCGAGGTGAGCGCCGGCGAACTGGGAATGAACCGCCACGACATCAACTTCCTGCACGATATGAACAAATACATGATGGAGAACATCAGCGACGATGAGTTCTCCATCGACATGCTCGCCGAGAAGATGAACATGAGCCGCTCCAGTTTCTACCGCAAGATAAAGGCGTTGACGGGTATGACGCCTGTCGACTTCATGCGCAATGCGCGCCTCGACCATGCCGCAAAGTTGCTCGCGGCCGGCGAGCGGGCTACGGCCGTGGGCATGATGGTGGGCTTCACCTCGTCGTCTTATTTCGCCAAATGTTTTAAGGCCAAATTCGGTGTCCTGCCTAAGGACTACGTCTCGACCAAGGGCAAATGAACAGATTTTGCCCTATATTGAACGTTTATTTGCCTAAGGTCCCCTCCATAACGGCTATCTTTGCAGGTAAGAAAACGGAAGAAGATGATAAAAACGTTCAAGTCTATATTCATGGCAGCCGCGGTCGTCATGGTCTGCTTTGGCTGCAGCAACGAAGCGCGGCTGACCGGCTCCGGCCTCAGCCCCGAGCGGTTTGACTCGGTCATCAACGGTAAGCCGACGAAGCTCTATACGCTGAAAAACAAAAACGGCATGGAGGTGTGTGTGACCAACTTCGGCGGGCGCATCGTGAGCATCATGGTGCCCGACCGCTACGGCGAGATGCGCGACGTGGTGCTTGGCTACGACAACATTGCTCAGTATGCCGATGCAGAGCACTCGCCCAGCGACTTCGGTGCCGCCATCGGGCGCTATGCCAACCGTCTCAACAAGGGGCGCATCTGCATTGACGGCGACACCATACAGCTGCCGCAAAACAATTATGGGCATTGTCTCCACGGAGGGCCCACGGGCTGGCAGTACCAGGTGTATGAGGCAAGACAGGCCAGCGACTCCACGCTCGCGCTGGTCATGCATTCGCCCGACGGCGACAACAAGTTTCCAGGCAATGTGACGGCAAAGGTAACCTACACGCTCAGACACGACAATGCCTTGGACATACGCTATGAGGCCGAGACCGACAAGAAAACGGTGGTGAATATGACCAACCACTCTTATTTCAACCTGAATGGAGACGGGGCGGCATCGGCCACCAATATGGTGCTGTATATCAACGCGGACCGCTATACGCCGTCGGATGCCACGTTTATGACAACGGGTGAGATAGCCTCGGTCGACGGTACGCCGATGGATTTCCGCATTCCTACGGTCATCGCACCGCGCATCGCGTCCAACTTCAGGCAGATTACCAATGCCAAGGGATTAGACCACAACTGGGTGCTGAACACCTATCCGCTGGAGGAAGGAGTAAAGAATAAGCATGTGAAGGGTGACCTGATGCAGGTGGCAGCCAGCCTGTTCAGTCCGAAGACGGGCATCTTGCTCGAGGTGTTTACCGATGAACCCGGCATACAAGTGTATTCCGGCAACTTCCTCGGGGCCAAGGTTAGCGGTAAGCATGGTGTGGTTTATCCGCAGCGTGCGGCTTGCTGTCTTGAGACACAGCATTTCCCCGACTCGCCCAACAAGCCGCAGTGGCCGTCGGCCTACCTCAGCCCTGGCGAGAAATACACGTCGCACTGCATCTATAAGTTTTCTGACAAATAATGTTGCCAATGGCGTGGGGAAAGCCTTGAGGACTAAGGCTTTCCAAACATCGGCAAACTGTTCTTATCCCACGTGATCTCCTTTCGCCGGATATCGCGTATGATATTTCCGTGGTCGTTGTGTTTCGCCTCATAAAGCACGTAGGTCTGTGCTTTGTCGGGCGACATAACGACCGAAATGTTTGAGGTGCCAAACAAGCCGCTGATGCTGTCGGCAACGAATTGCGGCTCACTCATCTTGGTCCACGACCGTGGGTCAAGCAGGTTGCTGCCGGTGCTGGCATAGAGCATGCCGAGCGAGTTGTACTCGGTCCAGATGCCGCTGGCGGAATAAGCCACAATGACCTTACGTCCGTCGGGCGACAGAAACGCCTCAGGATTCTCATTGACAAATATCGGGTAAGCCGACCGCTGGCCGTTGGCGGTGATCCATTGCCGTTCCCATTCGTAATCGGGCTTTGAGAGGAGCACGCGCTCCGACTTCAGTGTCCACGGATTTTCCATCTCGGCAATGAAGATGCATTGTGTTTCGGTCTCGATGCGTCGCTTCTCCCATCCTGACCATAGCAGGTACTGGCGCTTGCCGACAACAACGGTTGTCGGGTGAATGCCGAAGTTCCAGTCGGTATTGGTAATGATGGGTCCCCGACGGGTCCATGTGCCCTTCATAGGGTCGTCGGACGGGTTCTCCAGACAATACAGCTGATGGTTGTCGGTGTTGCCGTCATCGCCTTCGAAGTAAATGTACCACTTTCCGTTGATACGGTGAAGTTCGGGTGACCAGAAATCCTGCAACCGGTTGTTGGCAGGGGTGAGCACGGCCTTGCTTCTGCCTTTGTCGATATGGTCAAGGTCGGTGGTCGCCCACAGCTTCATGGTGTCTTTCGAATCGGTTTGCATCATATAATAATAGGTGCCTTTATATTCCGTGACATAGGGGTAGGCACCTGTGACGATGATGCCCTCGCCGGCCTCAGAATGGTCTTTGCTTGTGCATGCGGCAAGCGCTGCGGCCAGGCAAACCAATGCCAATAGTATGTGTTTCATATCTTGGTTCTGTTGTTTATGATGCGACAAAATTACGAAATCGGAATGAGAATACCGCGTTAAAGATAGAAAAATCTGTTCATCGATGGCTTTTATCCGGTCATGGCGCGGATTGCCGGAGCCGCCGGGCTGCCCTTGGAGGGAAGTGAACAGATATTTTCCAAATTTGAATAGCTATTTCCGCCGATTTGTGGCTTTTGACGTACCTTTACACTTGGAAACACAACTAGGCGCTAAGGTAACAAAGATTGTGCTCTGGATGACACCTTTCGAGAATTAATAGCCAATACGACTAAATAAATAATAATATTAAAACTAAAAACGAATGAGAAAAGTGTTTATTTCGTTGGTTGCAGCGTTATGCGTCGCGTTTATGGCAAAGGCGCAGACGAGCAACTTGTTCATACCTTATAAGGCCACCTCGCTGAGGCTCCCATCAGTGCCTCTGGTGGTATCAGACCCTTATTTCTCGATATGGTCGCCTTATAATACGCTCAATGGAGGTGTGACAAAGCATTGGACCAACGACGAGAAGCCGCTCGAGGGCATTCTTCGTGTTGACGGCAAGAACTACCGCTTCCTGGGTGCCAAGCGCATCATACCCGAAACCATAGTGCCGATGGCCGATGAACAAGCATGGACGGGAGCCATCAGCCGCATGAAGCAGGCTGACGGATGGCAGCGCCCCGACTTCGACGACTCCAAGTGGAAGCGCGCAAAGGCAGCCTTCGGCTCACCAGGCCTCAGCTTCGTACGCACGGAGTGGAAGCAGGAACATAGCGACCTCTATGTGCGCCGCACGGTTGACCTCACCGAGAAGGACCTGCAGGGTGACCTGTTCCTCATCTATTCGCATGACGATGTCTTTCACCTTTATATAAATGGTACTGAGGTGGTCTCCACTGGAGAGACGTGGCGCGAGGGCGTGCAGTTGCAGCTGACTGACGACATGAAGAAGTTGCTGCATACGGGCAAAAACGTCATCGCAGCGCATTGCCACAATACTACGGGTGGTGCCTACACCGATTTCGGCCTCTACCGCAACAAGAGTGTGGACGACGGATCAACCATCAACGCTACGCAGAAGAGCATCAGCGTGATGGCTACTTCGTCGTATTATACGTTTGCCTGCGGCCCTGTCGAACTTGACGTGGTGTTCACCGCACCGATGCTTATCGACGACTACGACCTGCTCTCGTCGCCGATCAACTACATCTCTTATCAGGTACGCTCAACCGACGGCGCAGCCCACAATGTACAGCTCATGCTGACGGCATCGCCCATGATTGGACAGAACAAGACGAGCCAGCCCACGCGTTCGACCCTCGTCGAGCACAACGGCGTGAAGTATCTGAAAACTGGTACCGTTGAGCAACCGATACTTGCCAAGACCGGTGACCATATCTGTATTGACTGGGGCTATCTCTATCTGCCCGCCATCAATGGCGAGGTGAGCCTCAACAGCGACCAGGCCATCAAGGAGAGTTTCCTGAAGAGCGGACGTCTGCCGGAAAGCAAGACCGACGTAGTAGCCAGGAGCCTCAGCGAACAGCCACTGCTCGCCTATCGTCATGACTTCGGATCGACACGTCGCGCTGCCAGCTACGCGCTCATCGGCTACGACGAGATTTATGACATTGAGTATTTCTACAACCGGTATAAGGCTTACTGGGCACACAATGGGCAGGTCAGCGTCTTCGACATGTTCAACCGCCTTGACAAGTCGTATGGTTCAATCATGAGAAACTGCCGTGAGATGGACCGTCGCATCTACGACGACGGCTTGCGGGCCGGTGGCGTGAAGTATGCCGAGATTCTGTCGGGCTCCTACCGTCATGTGATTGCCGCACATAAGCTTTTCCAGGACAATAACGGTACGCTGCTGTTCTTCTCAAAGGAAAACGACTCCAACGGTTGTGTCAACACGGTCGACCTCACTTATCCAGAGTCGCCGTTGTTCCTGGTGTACAACCCCGAGCTGCAGAAGGCAATGATGTCCTCTATCTTGGAGTACAGTCGTTCGGGCCGATGGACCAAGCCTTTCGCTGCACACGACCTGGGACAGTATCCGCGGGCCAACGGTCAGGTGTATGGCGGCGACATGCCGTTGGAGGAGGCCGGCAACATGCTCACATTGATCGCGATGTGCTGCAAGCTCGATGGTAATACCACGTATGCCGACCCCTATTGGGACATTCTCCGCACATGGGCCGATTATCTCTCGGCTAACGGACAGGATCCAGCCAACCAGCTTTGCACCGACGACTTCGCCGGGCACTGGGCTCACAATGCCAACCTCTCGATAAAGGCTATCATGGGTGTTGCCGGATTTGCCGAGATGGCTGGTCTCAAGGGCGATATGGCTGATTACACCAAATACATGGACCGCGCCAAGGAGATGGCACAGCAATGGGAGAAGGATGCACGGGAAGGCAAAGGCAAAGACCTGCACTATCGCTTGGCATTCGACCGCGAGAATACGTGGAGCCAGAAGTACAACATGATTTGGGACAAGCTGTGGAACACCAACCTCTTCCCCAACAATGCCATGCAGACGGAGGTGAAGTATTATCTGACGAAGCAAAACAAGTATGGACTGCCGCTCGACGTCCGCAAGGACTACACCAAGAGTGACTGGATTATGTGGTCGGCCGGAATGGCTAACGACAACAAGACGTTCCAGAAGTTTGTCGACCCGCTCTACCGCTATATCAACGAGACAGAGACCCGTGTGCCCATCAGCGACTGGTATGACACGAAGACCGGTTTGAAAGTGGGATTCATGGCACGCTCGGTGATCGGCGGACACTGGATGAAAGTGCTGGTAGACAAATTAAAGCGTGAAGAGACTAAGTAACTCAACAACTAAACAACTAAATAACTATGAGAAAAATAATCAATGGATTGTTCCTCGCATTGTCAGCATGTCTTGTTTTGGCTTGTTCTGATGATGACACCACAACGGACAATGGTGCGCCGTTTGATCCGTCGAAGGATGTGGTGGTGAGCAGTTTCGTTCCTGAGGAGGGAGGCTATCAAGATCAGATTATCGTCTATGGTAGCAACTTCGGCGCCGACACATCGCGTGTGAAGCTGTATGTAGGCGGAAAGAAAGCCGTGCTGGTGAGCGTGAAATCCGACAAGATGTACGGCTATGTGCCTTCGGGCGCGTTTTCGGGTGAAGTAAAGGTGGACATCACCGACGATAACGGTACCGTTCACTCGGGAGTGGCCAACAAGGCATTCAAATATGATGCGAAGACCGTTGTAGGTACGCTCTGCGGCTATCGCAACAACAACGACGACCAAGGTGAGACTTGGGGTTCATTTGATGTCTGCACCGGCTTCCGCGCTGAGGGCTGCATGGCCTTTGACCCACTCTATCCAGAGCGCCTCTATATCGTATACGATCGTTCCGACGGTTTCATCCAGGAGCTTAACATGAATACCCGCATGACGAAGCGCCTGATGTCGGCAAGCAAGTTCCAGACCCAGCGTCTGCGTAACATGGCTTTCTCGCTCGACGGCAAGTATATGCTGGTATCTACCGACCGCAACGACAATGGTACCAAGTCGACAAGCGTATGGATTGTCACCCGCAATGCCGATGGTACGTTCAGCGACGCCTCATCTTGTCAGCCGCTTGTGGCTTACAAACAGTGCAATGGTGTGGCAGTGCATCCGGTGAACGGTGAGGTGTATTTTAACAGTTATGAGAATGGTCAGCTCTTCCGTATGAACCTTGAGGATTATTTGGCAAGCAAGACACCCGACCCAGAGACTGGAGAGACAAAGCCGTGGACGGGTTATCAGACCGATGGATGCTTCCGCGAACTGTTCAAGATTCAGGACCCGTCGTATGAGTTCCAGGTATCGATTCATCCGTCTGGCAACTATGCTTATCTGACGGTCATCAACCGCAACTACATTCTGCGCAGTGACTACGATTGGACAAAGAAAGAGTTCACCACTCCTTACGTCGTGGTAGGCTCTAACGGCGATGGCGAATGGGTTGACGCTGTGGGTAGCAACGCACGCGTACATCGTCCTTATCAGGGCGTGTTCGTGAAGAACCCCCAATACGTGGCCGAAGGCCGCGAGGATGTTTATGACTATTATTTCTGCGACTGTCTTAACTTCTGCGTGCGCTACATCACGCCCGATGGACTCGTTCGCACCTATGCAGGACGTGCGCCGTCGACCAACGGAAATATTTGGGGAACTGAGGACGGCGACTTGCGCCAGACTGCCCGTTTCCGCGATGTGACTGGACTCGCTTATGATGAGAACAAGCAGATGTTCTACGTGCTCGACCACAACAACCGCAGCGTACGTACCATTGGTAAGGAAACCGACGATACACAAACCGTGGCATCGACTTCTGAAACAACGGATGGAGAGAATAAGACAACAGAAGGAAACGAATAATAACCCGCGCAATATGAAAAGATATATATTATTGCTCATTGTGCTGATATGCACGGCCATTGGTGCCTCAGCACAAAAGGAGATAACGGTTACCGGTAAGGTGACTGACAACACAGGCGAGCCGCTCATCGGCGCAAACGTCATTGTGAAGGACAAGAAAGGCCTTGGTGTCATCACCGACATCGACGGTAACTATAAGATTAAGGTGAAGGAGTTTCAGACGCTGGTCTATTCCTACGTGGGCTTCAAGACCTGCTCGGAGATTGTGAAGAGCGGGAAGACCGTGATCAATGTGAAGATGGATATTGATCAGAAGAATGCCGTAGACGAGGTGGTGGTCACCGGTATGGGTACACAGAAGAAGCTGACCGTTACGGGTGCCGTTACCAATGTGGATATGAAGGACCTGATGCACTTCAGCTCGTCCAACCTCTCCAATACGCTTGCGGGTAACGTGCCAGGTATCATGGCAATGCAGACTTCGGGTCAGCCTGGTAAGAACAAGTCGGAGTTCTGGATTCGCGGTATCTCTACCTTCGGTGCAAGCTCTAAGGCTTACATCCTTGTAGACGGCTTCGAGCGTGAGAACATCGACGACCTCAACATCGAGGATATTGCGTCGTTCTCTGTGTTGAAGGATGCATCGGCAACAGCCATCTATGGTTCAAAGGGTGCTAATGGCGTTATCCTCATCACGACGAAACATGGTAAGGAGGGTAAGATTAACATCAACGGTAAGTTTGAGTCGTCTTACAACACACGCACTAAGACCCCGGAGTTTGTTGACGGCGTAACCTACGCCTCATTGCTCAACGAGGCCAACATCACGCGAAGCAAGGGTACTTATTTCACCCCTGCCGAGATGGAACTGTTCCGCAACGGCCTTGACCCTGACCTTTATCCTAATGTCAACTGGAAGGACCTTATCCTGAAGGACGGCGCCATGAGCTATCGTGGCAATGTGAACCTCAGCGGTGGTGGTGCCACCTCACGCTACTACGCCTCTATCTCGTATGTCGAGGATGGTGGTATGTATAAGACCGACCAGACGCTGCGCGACAAATACGATACGAATGCCAACTACAAACGCTGGAACTACCGCGTCAACCTTGACATCGACATCACGCCTACCACGGTGCTGAAGCTTGGTGTTTCTGGTGACTTGTCTAAGCGTAATGCACCGGGTATGGGTGATAACGACACTTGGAACTCACTCTTCGGCTACAACGCCATCCTCACACCGGTGATGTACAGCAACGGCTACGTGCCGATGATCAACATGAACCGCGACGACCTGCGCACCAACCCATGGGTGATGACGACGCAGACCGGTTATAAGCAGGAGTGGAACAATAACGTGCAGACCAATGTAACCCTCGAGCAGGACCTTAAGTTCATCACCAAGGGACTGCATTTCACTGGACGCTTTGGCTACGACACCTACAACTATAACTACATCAATCACATACAGCAGCCCGACCGATACTATGCCAACGGTCGTGACAAGACCACCGGTGAGATCATCTTCGATAAGATTAAGAATAAGGTGGATATGTATCAGGAGTCAGGCAACGAGGGCTCACGCCGTGAGTTTGTCGACTTGTTGTTGAGCTATCATCGCCAGTTCTTCAAGATGCACAACGTAGGCGCAAACCTGAAATACACCTACGACACGAAGATTCAGACGCAGAACATCGGTACAGATATTAAGAACAGTGTGTCGCGCAAGAATTTGGCGTTGGCCGGACAGGTGACGTATAACTATGCCAACCGCTATTTCATTGACTGGAACTTCGGTTACAACGGCTCTGAGAACTTTGCCGACGGTCACCGCTTCGGTTTCTTCCCTGCATGGTCAGTGGCATGGAATGTGGCTGAGGAGAAGTTTGTCCAGCAGGCAGCTCCCTGGCTTGACATGTTCAAAATACGTTACTCTCACGGTAAGGTTGGTAACGATGCCACCCCGACTCGTTTCCCCTATCTGTACGACATCAACTATTCCGACGACAATGTTTATAACTTCGGCACACTGACTTCGCCTACACGCACGGAGTATCAGCATGGCCTGCACTTCACGTCGTTGGCCTCGAACAACGTGACATGGGAAATCTCTACCAAGGACGATGTTGGTGTTGACCTCGTGATGTTCCACAACCGGTTCTCTCTCACTATGGACTATTTCTATGAGAAACGTACCGGCATCTATATGCAGCGTAACTATCTGCCCTATTCGTTGGGTCTTGAGAGCACGCCTATGGCAAACGTGGGTAGTGTGGAATCGAAGGGTTTCGACGGCAACTTCAAGTTTGAGGACCGCTTCGGCCAGGTGGGCTTGACCGTTCGTGGCAACATCACCTACAGCAAGAACAAGATTCTCGACTACGATATTGAGAACAGCGTATATCCCTATCAGTATCAGACCGGCTATCGCGTCAACCAGCTGCGTGGTCTGATTGCAGAGGGCCTCTTCGCTGACTACGACGATATCCGCAACTCTCCTAAACAGATGTACGGCGATGTCCAGCCTGGCGACATCAAGTATAAGGACGTCAATGGTGACGGTGTGGTTGATGACGGCGATATTGTGGCCATTGGCGCTACGACCACGCCTAACCTGATCTACGGTCTCGGTATCTCGGTTACATGGAAGAACTTCGACTTCAACCTTCACTTCCAGGGCGCCGGCAAGTCAACATTCATGATGAACGGTAAGTGTGTCTGGGCATTCAGTCAGGACCGCTACGGCCAGATCTTCGCCGACCTCGTTGAGGACCGCTGGATTGACAAGGAGACGGCAGCACAGCTCGGCATTCCCGCCAACGAGAATCCCAACGCCACCTATCCGCGTCTGGTCTACCTGCAGGGCAACACCTCGCACAATAACTACAGGGCTTCCACATACTGGATGCGTGACAGTCGGTATATCCGACTGAAGAACCTCGACTTTGGCTATACGCTGCCGAAGACCTGGACCAACAAGATGCACATCAACGACCTGCGCATCTTCATACAGGGCGCCAACCTGCTGACTTGGTCAAAGTTCAAGTTGTGGGATCCGGAGATGGGCAGCTCCAACGGTGAGGCCTATCCTATCACGAAATCTATAACCGCTGGAATACAAGTAAACTTATAATGATGTATATTATGAAAAGAAATATTGCTATATGGATGCTTGGAGGTCTGCTTGGTGGCACGGCATTGCTTTCATCGTGTGCCGACTCGCTGGACTCTGACAAATACTTTGATGACCGCCGTACGTTGGAGTCGGTGTTCACCGATATCAACCAGACCAATGGATGGTTGGCTCAGGCCTACTCCTTCCTAAAAGGTCCATTGTCCGACGTCACCACCAAGGAGAACAACGGTGCAGGCCTGCATTGCTTTGCCGATGATATGTATTACGGTGACCGTGACCCGAACCGCGGCGACAACTATGACTACATGAACTCATACAACGCCTTCAAGCAGGGTGACTATGATGAGAACTATGGTTCGGCGGCGTGGATCAACGCCTATAAAGGCATTTACCAGGCTTCGATATTCATTCACAATATCGACCGCAACATCAATCTCACGGCCGAAGACCGCGAAGACCTTAAAGGCCAGGCCCGCTTCGTGCGCGCTTACTACTACTGGCTCCTTCTGCGTCGCTATGGCCCTGTTCCAATCATGCCCGACGAGGGTGCCGACTACACGCTCAACTACAGCGAACTCTCCATTCCGCGTAGCACATACGAGGAGTGTGCTGAGTATATCTCTTCTGAGATGATACAGGCCGCCAAGGAACTTAAGTCCTGGAGCCGCCACAACGAGAACACCGACGCCGAGTCGATGGTCCGCCCGACAAAGGGTGCAGCCCTCGCAACACGTGCGCTGGCTTATATCTACGCTGCCAGCCCGCTGGCCAACGGACAGTTGAAGAACGGCAGCCACCCCGCCGGCGTTACCGACAATGTGGCCAAAGCCCTTGTCAACAAGGACGGTACGCCGCTGCTCAGCCTGACCTATGACGAGTCGAAATGGGCACGCGCTGCTGCCGCTTGCCGTGACGTCATGGAGTGTGACGCCCACTACGAGCTGTATCATGCCGGCGTTAACAACGTGGACAACCGAACCACAGGCTATCCCAAGACCATCAAGCCGTATGACGACGGCGACTTCTCAACCAAGAACTGGCCCGACGGCTATGCCGACATCGACCCCTATCTGTCTTATCGCGACTTGTTCAACGGTGTGGTAGGACTCGACAACTCTGAGATTATCTTCTCGCGTGGCTACAACAGTGGCGGCAACTGGCACACCAGCGTTGACGGTTTCGTTACCCACGAGATGCCCAACACGCTTTTCGGCTTCAACTGCCATGGACTGACGCAGAAGATGGTTGACGCTTACTACATGAACGACGGCACCGACTGCCCGGGTAAGGACAGTGAGATGAACGGTGGTGACGGCTCGGAGCGCCGTCAGGGATGGACTGCTTCCCGCGGACAATATCCTGCATCGAAATATCCGCCACTTGGTGTGGGCGTATCGATGCAGTATGCCGAGCGCGAGCCGAGGTTCTATGCCTGCGTGGCCTTCAACGGGTCATACTGGTGGAACGCTAACACCGATGTCTCCAACCACTACATGCAGATCTTCTACTGGCGCGGAACGACTACCAGCTCATCAGAATCTAATGTGACCACCACGCAGAACAACGGCTACAACAACACCTCATACTATCTGCGTACGGGCATTGGCTGCAAGAAGTGGGTCAACCCTAACGACTGGCGCACGGTGCGCGACGGCAACGACTATTCCCATATCGTGCATAAGTGGGAGCCTGCCATTCGTTATGCCGACATTCTGCTGATGTATTCTGAGGCCCTGAACGAATTGACATCGACTTATCAGGTGGCTTCATGGGACGGCAGCAAGACCTACAACATCAGTCGCGACGTGTCTGAGATGAAGCGTGGTATCCGCCCCGTACGTTGCCGTGCCGGTCTGCCCGACTACACGGCAGAGGAATATGGTAGTGTAGACCTGCTGCGTAAGAAGATCAAGCGCGAGCGCATGATAGAGTTCCTCGGCGAAGGCAAGCGCTACTACGACCTGCGCCGTTGGATGGACGCTCCCATCGAGGAGAGTATCCCCATCTATGGCTGCAATGTGCTGATGACGGCCAACCAGAAGGACGAGTTCCAGAAGGTGGTGCCTATCTACTCGCTGCCTACTGTCTTCTCCGACAAGATGTATTTCTGGCCTATCTGCACGAGCGAGCTGAAGCGCAACAGAAACCTTGTACAGAACCCGGGATGGAAATATAATGATTAATCCATAAAACTATAAAGATCATGAAATTGAGCATATTTCACAATACCAGCATATTAACGCTGTGCTCGGCCGCCGCGCTGACGCTCACTTTGGCTACGTCGTGCAACGACGAGTGGACCGACGAGCAGTATGAGCAGTATGTAGGCTTCAAGGCCCCTCTCGACACCGAGGGAAGCAGTGTGGGCGTAACTACCGTTTATGTGCCTTTCACCAGGGTCGACTCAACAGGCGCTCCCAGGTATGGTGCGCAGGGACTCTCAAGCTATGAGTTGCCCGTAATCATAAGCGGGTCAACCGATAATTCAAGAGACCTTACTGTCTATGTGGAACACGATACCGATACGCTCGGCATACTCAACTACGAGCGTTTCAGTAACCGTACCGACTTGTACTACAACGACATGATAAACTACGCGTCATTCGAACCGTCGTTCTTCATACCGAAGGGACAGGACGTGGGACTCTTCCACATCAATTTCGACTTCCGCGGCATTGACCTCGCCGAGCGCTATGTGCTCCCGCTCACCGTGGTGGAGAAGCCGGAGTACGGATACAAGCGCAATCCTCGCAAGAACTATGCAAAGGCCATGCTCCGCGTGTTGCCCTACACCGACTACTCTGGCATCTATCAGGCCACCAACATGAAGTTCTACATCATGTCGGGCGGCGTCGCTGACAATGAGCCGGGCGCCATGACCACGGTGCAGACCTACGTTGTCGATGCTAACACGGTGTTCTTCTATGCAGGAACATTCGATGAGAGCAGTCAGCTGAGAAGAAACTACAAGGTGTACGCCCGCTTCGTGCCCAGCACGGGCAATCCCAACCGAGGCACGGTGATCTTGTCAAGCAACACACCCGAGATGAACTTCGTTCAGAATAAGGTGGCCACCTACACCATCCTTGAGCAGAACGATGAGGTGCAGAGCTACATCAAGCGTAAGACGGTCATCCTGAACGATGTCGACTACACCTTCGACGACTTCTCCACCGCTAAGGGTTCAGTCATTACCTACAATGTCACCGGTTCGATGACAATGGAGCGTAAGCTGAATACTCAGATGCCTGAGGAAGATCAGATCATGTGGTAGGAATAGATTTATCAGTGGGGAGTTAAGGGTGACCAAGCACGATGCGCGCTCAGCGCGGTTGGTCCCCTTAACTCCCCATTTTTCACTCAAATGCTGTGGAACGAGTGAGGCGGACAAACCGTACTCATTCTCTAATGAGAAACAATGAGCATGACTGACGCAATGAAAAAATCATTACTGACTATTACTTTAGCATTGTGTGCCTTTCTTTGCGCACACGCTTCCAATGATGTTGACACGCAGCTTGCGCTTCGCAACATCATCCGTTCAATGGCCATCGTCGACGCTGCATGGCAGAAGACCATGCAAGGCACTGACGACAACTTGTATATGGCCGATGTGTATGATACCAAGACTGGTAAGGTGAGTGGACCGTCTGATGTATGGCCTTATACGGCTGCCATCGAGGCACATTGCTCGCTTTTGGAAGCTTTGGAGCAGGTGAAAGGCATCGATGCGGCGCTCTACAATGCAAAGGCGCCTAAATATAGGCGCCAACTGCAGTTGCTTATTGATAATCTCGCCTATTACCGGGGCACCTACCGTCTGTCGTCGTATGCCACAAGCAATAAGGAGTGCAGTCCCTTTGCCGTGCCGCGCGCAAAGCAGAAGGGTGGGGCCAACGTCACCGGCATTCTCAACGTCTATGACGACCAGATGTGGCTCTCGCGCGAGCTGATACGCGCCTACCGTCTGATTGGCAACAAGGCGTATCTTGACCTTGCAACTTATCTCACCGATTACGTCTTGGAGGGATGGGATTGCTGGCGCGACGCCGATGGCAACGAGTATGGCGGCATCACTTGGGGACCGGGATATAACTCGAAACACTCATGCAGCAACGGTCCCATCATTCAGCCTCTGGTGTGGTTGCACGACCTCTATAAGGGCAGCAATGCCAAGACCACCTATTATTATCGCGATGCAAAGAATAAGGTGCGGCATAAGAACCGTCGCCGTGCTGACCTTTATCTCGAGTTTGCCCGTAAGGTGTATGACTGGCAGAAGGCCAAGCTCTTGCATCCGTCGGGCGTGTATTGGGACATGATGGGCGCTGACAATACCATCAAGGTAAAGGACGGCTACCGGCAACATGTGGATTGCGGCAAGCCTTGCGGCAGTCTCATCAGCTACAATACGGGAACGATGATAGCCGGCGCGTCGGAGCTTTACCGCGTGACGGGTGACAAGACATTGAAAAGCGACCTCAACGCCGCTATCGATGCTTCGGTCAAGGCGTTTGCAAGCTACCATCCTGATCAACATGCATATCTCTTCCGCACTGACGCCACCGCTGAGCGGGGCTTCACCACCTGGTTCAACGATGTGTTGATGCGGGCTTACGTCGATGCTTCGCCATACACGGATAGCCGTATGGCGGCAACAGGATTGCAATCGTTCCAGACCTTCCTCGACTATGCTTTTGAACACTACAACCGCGACAACATGTTGCCCATCCATCTGCTTGACGGATGGGGAGAGGAAACGAAGACGAAGGGCTTCCACCAATTCGCCTTTGCTTCGCAATACGCTATGCTCGCCGTCTATACCTTAACAAAATAATTATGAAGCATCTTGTTATTGCGTTATTGTTCGTTTGCACCACCGTAAGCGCCAACAGCCGATTGGGCAATGAGGTGACGGTGGTGGACCGGCCTGATGTGGCTTTGGCCAATACCAACTATTTGGGCAACCGCGCACCGCTGCGTCCACTCAGTTTCATCAAGTTGCCTGTGGGAAGCATACAACCTGAGGGATGGCTAAAAAAATACTTGGAACTGCAGCGCGACGGACTCACCGGTCATTTGGGAGAGATTAGTGCATGGTTGGACAAGCGCAATAATGCATGGCTCACCAATGGCGGTGACCACGGCTGGGAGGAAGTGCCTTACTGGCTCAAAGGCTATGGCGACTTGGCTTATATTCTCAATGATCCTAAGATGCTGAAGGAAACGCAGTTCTGGATAGAGGGCGTGATGGCCAGCCGTCAGCCCGACGGCTACTTCGGTCCGGTGAACATGCGTAATGGCAAACGTGAGTTGTGGGCACAGATGATTATGCTCTGGTGTCTGCAGTCGTATTATGAGCATTCCCACGACCAGCGGGTCATTGACCTGATGACCAACTACTTCAAATGGCAGATGAGCGTGCCCGATGACCAGTTGCTGAAGGATTATTGGGAGAACAGCCGAGGCGGCGACAACCTCATCAGCATCTATTGGCTCTACAACCATACGGGTGATAAATTCTTGCTCGATTTGGCGAAGAAGATTCACCGTAACACCGCCAACTGGACGCAGGCCTCAACGCTGCCCAACTGGCACAATGTGAATATTGCCCAAGGCTTTCGCGAACCGGCCACTTATTATATGTTGACCGGCGACTCATCCATGTTGAAAGCTTCATACAATGTGCACCGTCTCATCCGCCGCACGTTTGGTCAGGTGCCGGGAGGCATGTTTGGAGCGGATGAGAATGCCCGGATGGGCTATATCGATCCCCGTCAGGGCGTGGAGACCTGTGGCATGGTGGAGCAGATGGCGTCGGACGAGCTGATGCTCCGCATGACCGGTGACCCGTTATGGGCTGAGCATTGCGAGGATGTGGCGTTCAACTCCTTCCCTGCGGCCGTGATGCCCGATTTCAAGGCGCTGCGCTATATCACGTGCCCCAATCAGGTGGTCAGTGACTCGAAGAACCATCACCCGGGTATCGACAATAGTGGCCCCTTTCTCTCGATGAATCCGTTCAGCAGCCGTTGCTGCCAACACAATCATTCGCAGGGATGGCCTTATTTTGCTGAGCATCTGGTGTTGGCAACGCCCGATAATGGCGTGGCGGTCGCAATTTATGCCGCATGCAAGGCTAAGGTTAAGGTCGCCAACCGAAAGACGATTACGCTCAGCGAAACCACCAATTATCCATTTGAGGAGCACATTGCGTTCACGGTGAACGCCGACGGCAATGTGCGCTTTCCCTTCTACCTCCGCATTCCCTCGTGGACAGAGGATGCCGAGGTGCGCGTCAATGGGCATAAGCTGAAAACGACGCCCGTAGCCGGTAAGTATCTTTGCATCAACCGCGAATGGACTGACGGCGACCGCGTGGAGGTGATGTTCCCCATGCACTTGTCATTGCGCACGTGGCAGGTCAATAAGAACAGCGTCAGCGTTGACTATGGACCGCTCACCATGTCGCTGAAGATAGCTGAGAAATATGTGCGGCGCGACAGCCGTGAGACCGCTATCGGCGACTCAAGATGGCAGCAGGGGGCTGACCCGAAGAAATGGCCTACTACCGAAATTTACCCCGACTCGCCGTGGAACTACGCTTTGGTACTTGACAAGTCAAAGGCGCTGAGCAACTTCAAGGTGGTGCGCAAGCCATGGCCTGCCGACAACTTCCCCTTTACGGCTGCACAGGTGCCGTTGGAAGTGAAGGCTGTCGGCCGTCAGGTGCCGGAATGGCGGATTGACGAGACCGGGTTGTGTGGCGTGTTGCCAGATGAGGATGCCAAACGCGGCCGAAAGGAGGAGATAACGCTGATTCCTATGGGTGCCGCACGGTTGCGCATCTCCGCATTCCCTAATACCTACGAGTAATCGCAGGGTATCATGGTTGAGGCTTTGTGGAAATAAATGATGCGTTTCGCGTCGATATTGTACAATAAAAATCGGTGGATTGTTCCGCCACTCGGGAAAAATGAAGTAACTTTGTAGCGTAAATCAAGTCACTCGCTATGAAGACAGATATCGAAATCGCACAAAGCACAAAGCTGCGCCCCATTACCGACGTTGCCACTGAGCTCGGCATTCCCGAGTCGGAGACGGAACAATACGGCCGCTACATCGCCAAGGTGTCGCTCGACGCCATCCACGAAGAGCAGATGAAGCAGCACCATCTGGTGCTGGTCACTGCCATCAGTCCAACCAAGGCCGGCATCGGCAAGACCACGGTCAGCGTGGGGCTGTCGCTTGGCCTCAACCGCATCGGCAAGCGCGCTGTCGTGGCCTTGCGTGAGCCGTCGCTCGGACCCTGCTTCGGTCAGAAGGGTGGCGCTTGCGGCGGTGGCTACGCGCAGGTGCTGCCGATGGACAAGATCAACCTCCATTTCACGGGTGACTTCCACGCCATCACCTCGGCCAACAACATGATTGCTGCGCTGCTTGATAACTATATCTATCAGCATGCTGCCGACGGCTTCCGTTTGAAACAGGTGCTGTGGCGCCGCGTGATGGATGTCAACGACCGTAACCTGCGCTCCGTCATCACCGGCGTCGGCCCCGCCACCAACGGCGTGCTGGCTGAGTCGGGTTTCGACATCACGCCGGCCTCCGAGATTATGGCCATCATGTGCTTCGCCACATCCATCGACGACCTGAAGCGGCGCATCGGCAATATTCTCCTCGGTTTCGACTACAACGATAAGCCCTTCTACGTACGCGACATGGGCGTGGAAGGCTCCATCGCCGTATTGCTCATGGATGCCCTCAAACCCAACCTCGTGCAGACCACCGAGGGTACGCCGGCCTTCGTTCATTGCGGTCCGTTTGCCAACATCGCGCATGGCTGCAACTCCGTCGTGGCCACGAAGATGGCGCTCACCTACGGCGACTACGCCATCACTGAGGCCGGCTTCGGTGCTGACCTCGGTGCCGAGAAGTTCTACGATATCAAATGCCGCAAGGCCGGACTGCAACCCGACTGCACGGTACTGGTGGTCACACTGCAGGCGTTGAAGATGCATGGTGGCGTGCCTTACGAGAAGATTAAGGAGCCGGACGTGGCCGGTGCGGCCAATGGCTTCTGGAACCTCGACCGTCATGTGGCCAATCTGCGTCGCTTCGGTCAGCATATCGTTGTTTGTTTTAACCAGTATGCCGAGGACACCGACGACGAGATTGCCGAGGTGCGCCGGCACTGCGTCGAGGAATTGGGCGTCGATTTCGCCGTCAACAATGCCTTTACCAAGGGCGGCGAGGGCGCCGTGGAGTTGGCCGAGACCGTGGTCAAAGCCGTTGAGCGCCGTCCGTCGAAGCCGCTGCGTCTGCTCTATAAGGACGATGACACCGTGGAGAATAAGATTGAGTCGGTGGCGCGCGGCATCTATGGCGCAGGCTCCATCACCTATACCAATAAGGCGCGCACACAGCTCAAACACGTCTACGCCCTTGGTCTGCAGCATCTGCCCATCTGCATTGCCAAGACCCAATACAGTTTCTCAACCGATGCCAAAGCCTATGGCCCCACCGATGGTTATAACCTCGAGGTGGCCGACATCGTCATCAATGCCGGTGCGGGCATGATTGTCGCCATTGCCGGCAGCATCCTCCGCATGCCCGGTCTGCCTAAGAGTCCGCAGGCCAACCGCATCGACATTGTCAACGGCGAGATTGTGGGGCTGAGCTAAATTTGGTGTGGTGGCCGGGCGATTTTACCGGGCACCATCCACTATTATCGTATGAAAGCGTGGCGAATTTATCCTTTTCGCTGCGCTTTCATCTTTTTTTAGCTTAATCTCTTTGTGCTTTATAAAATATTTTGTAAATTGCGGCCGAATTGCGAAAGCACTATTCGCCAACAACTAAAATACGCTAAATATGTCAACAAGAAGAGATTTCTTAAAGGAGATAACGGCGGCCGGACTGGCTGCTGCCGCTGCTCCCATCCTTACGCGCGCAGAGAATGCACGCGTGTTGGGCAACAATGCTATTAACGCTAACGACATGGCCGGAGCCGCCGCGCAGGCTGCCTCAACCCTCTCGGCACCGGGAAGTCTGATTGTTCCCAAGAACAATGGACTGCGCATCACGGGCACCTTCCTCGATGAGATATCCCACGACATCCCCCATCAGAACTGGGGACTAAAGGAGTGGGACCAGGACTTCCGCTACATGAAGGCCATGGGCATCGACACCGTCATCGTCATCCGTTGCGGCTACCGTAAGTTCATCACCTATCCTTCGGCTTATCTTTTGAAGAAGCACAACTGCTACATGCCGTCGGTTGACCTCATCGAGATGTTTCTCTCGTTGGCCGACAAATACGGTATGAAGTTCTATTTCGGTCTCTACGACTCCGGCCATTACTGGGATACCGGCGACATGTCGTGGGAGATGGAGGATAATAAATATGTTATAGAAGAGGTGTGGAAGCGCTACGGCCACCACAAGAGCTTCTATGGCTGGTATATCAGCACTGAGATCAGCCGCAACACGAAGTGGGCTATCCCCGCTTTCCATACGATGGGCAAGCAGTGCAAGGATGTGTCGGGGCAGGATAAGCCCGTATTCATCTCACCTTGGATTGACGGTAAGAAAGCCGTCGACGCCGCGTCGGACAAGCTCACCAAGGAGCAGAGCGTGAGCGTGGAGCAGCACGAGAAGGAGTGGAATGAGATCTTCGACGGCATCCACGACGTGGTCAACGCCTGTGCCTTCCAGGATGGTCACATCGATTACGATGAGCTCGACGCCTTCTTCTCGGTCAACAAGAAGCTTGCCGACCGCTACGGCATGCAGTGTTGGACCAACGCCGAGAGCTTCGACCGCGACATGCCCATTCATTTCTTCCCCATTAAGTTCGACAAACTGCGCCTGAAGCTCGAGGCCGCCAAGCGCTGCCACTACGACAAGGCCATCACCTTCGAATTTTCTCATTTCATGTCGCCGCAGTCGGCCTATGCCCAGGCCGGTCACCTCTACGACCGCTATTGTGAGTATATGGGCATCAACCCGAAGCTGTGACGCTGCAGTTCGGCAAACCTTTAGATTAACTCAGCCATGTATAGATTAGGCTATGTATTCTTCCTGGCTATCGTAGCCGCCTTGGGCGGACTGCTCTTCGGCTACGATACCGCCGTCATTTCCGGCACCATCGATCAAGTGGTGGCGCAGTATCAGCTCTCCGTTCAGATGGAAGGCTGGTATGTGGGCTGCGCGCTCATCGGCAGCATCTTCGGTGTTGCCATTGCGGGCATGATGAGCGATAAGCTCGGTCGCCGCCCGACGATGCTCATCTCCGCCGTTCTTTTCACCGCTTCAGCCGTGGGTTGCGCGCTCACGCCGTCGTTCTCCTTCCTTGTGGCTTCGCGCATCATCGGCGGCATCGGTATCGGCATCGTGTCTATCGTCGCACCTATTTATATTAGTGAGATATCCATCACCCGCTACCGCGGTCAGATGGTCTCACTCTATCAGTTGGCCGTGACGGTGGGTTTCCTCGCCGCTTATTTCATCAACTATCTGTTGCTCAACAACGCCCACTCGGCTCATTACACCTCGCCGTTGCTTGAGCAGTTGATGGTCACTGAGGTGTGGCGAGGCATGCTGGGCATGGAGACGTTGCCCGCAGCCTTCTTCTTCCTCATCATCTTCTTCATTCCCGAGAGTCCGCGCTGGCTCATCGTCAAAGGGCGTGACGAGCGTGCGGCCGGCATCCTTAGCCGCATCTACACCACGGCTGACGCCGTCGCCGCTCAGGTGGCCGAGACCAAGTCGACCATCGCCAACGAGGTGAAGTCGGAGTGGCGTGCCCTGTTGCGCCCCGGCATCCTCAAGGCCGTCATCATCGGGTCGGCCATTGCCATTCTGGGGCAGTTCATGGGCGTCAACGCAGTGCTCTATTATGGTCCGAGCATCTTCAAGGACGCCGGCTTCAGCGACCCGCTTTTCGCCCAGGTGCTCGTGGGCATCGTCAACACGCTCACCACGGTCATCGCGATGTTCATCATCGACCGCGTCGGCCGCAAGAAGCTCATCTACTACGGCGTCTCGTCGATGATTGTCTGCCTCGTGGCCATCGCCGTCTACTTCCAGTGGCATGAGCAGTTGGGTCTGAGCTATGTGTTCATGCTCGTGTTCTTCCTGCTTTACGTGTTCTCCACCGCCATCTCCATCTCCGCCGTGGTCTTCGTGTTGCTGTCAGAGATGTACCCCAACAACGTGCGCGGTCTCGCCATGTCGATTGCTGGTCTCGCCCTTTGGATTGGCACCTACCTCATCGGTCAGCTCACGCCGTGGATGCTCAGTTCGCTGACGCCCGCAGGCACCTTCCTGCTCTTCGCCGTGATGTGCGTGCCCTATGTGCTCATCATGTGGCGCTGTGTACCCGAGACCGCCGGCATGTCGCTGGAGGATATCGAGCGCTATTGGACGAAGAAGAAATAACGCTATGACACAACCTGACAATACACGCTCAAACGCATTGGACGCCCTCCGCGGCTACGCCATCATGACTATGGTGCTCTCCGCCATGGAGGCGTTCAAGGTGTTGCCACGATGGATGTATCACGCCCAGGTGCCGCCACCCGACCACGTGTTCAACCCCTCCATCTACGGCATTACGTGGGTCGATCTCATCTTCCCGTTTTTCCTTTTCTCCATGGGTGCCGCCATTCCCCTGTCGATGCATAAGCAGTGTGCGCATGGCGCGACGCCGCATCAGTTGCATGACAAGGTGGCCGTGCGCTTCGTTAAGCTCACGTTCTTCGCCATCTTCTGCATCCACATGTATCCGTTCATGATGGGTTACTCGTCGCCGGTGCTCTGCTCGTTGGTCCCCATCCTGGCGTTTTTGCTGATGTTTGTGCTGTTTATGCGCAACCCCTTCCACCTCTCGCGCAAGCTCGACCGCTTGGTCACCGGTGCGGCTTACGTCGTGGCCATCGTGTGGCTTGTGTTTCAGCCTTATGCCGGCGGCGTGTCGTTCTCGGTGCGTACGGCCGACGTCATCATGCTCATTTTGGCGCAGGTGGCCCTCACGGGGACCCTGCTTTATCAGTACACGATGCACAAACCCGTGGTGCGCGCAGCCGTTATTCCGTTTATCATGGCGCTGTTCATGTCGGGGCATGTAAAGGGCAGTTGGCAGCTATACCTGCTCGACCACTTCACCGACCACCTCTCGTGGCTGTTCTACCTGCGTTATCAGGAATACCTCATTATCATCATCATCGGCACGCTGGCCGGCGACCTGTTGCTGGCGCGGGCCAATCATGCTCGGCCGCAGGCAGTGCCGGAGCCGGGTACCGACCAAGCGCCATCGGCTGTCTCATCTGAGGAGCGCTGCGGCAAGGTTCGCTCCCTGCTGACGGCCGCGCTGTCGCTGGTCATCATCGTCGGCAATGTGGTGGGGCTTTACAACCGGTGGCTGGTGCCCAACCTCATCTTTACGGTCGTAGCCACTGGTGCTTTAATCTACCTGCTCCGTATCCACAGCAAGCCCCAGGCGCAGGAGGGTAGGGCAGATGACGCCGGATCGCTGATTCCAGCCTCGCTTAGCGAGCGGTCGTTGTGGTTGCGGCTGGCTCAGCTCGGCGGCTATTGTCTGCTGCTCGGCTTGACGCTTGAGGCTTACGAGGGCGGCATCCGCAAGGACGATGTCACGCTGAGCTATCTCTTTGTCACCGCTGGACTGGCCGTGTTGGCGCTGCTCTTCTTCTCGGTGGTGAGCGACCACTGGCATGTCCGTTGGCTGTCGGTGCCCCTCGAACTCACCGGCCGGAACCCGATGGTGGCCTACGTCGCCGGTTCAATGTTCGTCATCCCCGTGCTCACCCTCCTTCACCTCTGGCCCTTCTTCGACCAGATGGCTGCCCATCCATTGTCCGGTTTCGTGAGGGGCATCATCCTGACGGCGCTCACCGTGATGGTCACCATCTTCACGACGAAGCGTAAATGGTATTGGAAAACATAATAAACAACCAGCAGCCCGTTATTCTTTAAAAAGTTTGTTAAACCGATTAGGGTTACGGCACAGCTTTTTGTTAATATAATATATACACTAATTGTTTGTCATAAAAAAACTATAATTATGTCACAGCTATTCAAGAGTTCAGAAAACGGTAACCGGAATGACAGCGCTAAGCTGAGCATCATCGATTACTTCATCCAGAATGGCAATGCTACAACCAATGATGTCGCCCATGTGGTGGGTGTGAGCATGCCAACAGCGGCCAAGCTTATCAGTGAGCTTTGCGCCGACGGCTATGTTAATGAATATGGCAAACTGGAAACCGAGGAGGGGCGCCGGCCGCAGCTCTACGGCATCAACCCGACGTCGGGCTATTTCCTCGGCGTCGACTTCGATAAGGATCTCGTCAATATCGCCCTCATCGATTTCTGCGGCCATCTGGTTGAACTGGCGCTTGATAAGCCTTTTGTCCAGCAAAACACGATGGAGAGCCTTGAAGAGCTGTGCGACCTCATCACTACGTTTATCGACAATATTGAGATACCGCGCGAGAAGATTCTGATGATGAACGTCAACATCTCGGGCCGCGTCAATCCCGACACCGGCTACAGCTACAGCATGTTCAACTTCAGCGAGGACTCGCTGGCCAGCCTCATCACCGAGCGCGTGGGCATCGAGACCACCATCGAGAACGACAGCCGCGCCATGGCTTACGGCGAATATGTCGCAGGCAATGTGAAGGGCGAGGAGAATGTATTGTTCTTCAATGTCAGCTGGGGCTTGGGTATGGGCATCATCCTCAACGGTGAGTTGTATAAGGGCAAGTCGGGCTTCGCCGGTGAGTTGGGTCATGTCCACGCCTTCGACAACGAGATTATCTGTCACTGCGGCAAGAAAGGTTGCCTCGAGACCGAAGCCTCGGGTTCGGCTTTCTACCGCATCGTGAAGGAGCGCTTGGCTGCAGGTGAGGCCTCGACAGTGAAGAAGGATGCCAACGGCGACTTCACCCTGCAGGACCTCATTGACGCCACCAACAACGAGGACTGGCTCTGCATCGACGTCGTCGAGAGCATCGGTCAGAAGCTCGGCCAGCATATTGCAGGCCTCATCAACATCTTCAACCCCGACCTCGTCGTCATCGGCGGTTCACTGTCGGCCGTCGGTGACTACCTGCTTCAGGCAGTGCGGTCGGCCGTCATCAAGTACTCGCTCAGCCTCATCTTCAAGGATACGAAGATTGTGCTGTCCAAACTCAAGGACCGCGCCGGCGTCATCGGCGCCTGCATGATAGCGCGGAAGAATGCGCTGAGGGAATAACGGCCTTCGTCAATTCGTCATTAATTACCTACTATAATCAAAGCAATGAACAAAAAACTTCTCTCTGCAATGTGTGGTCTGCTCGCTTGCGCGACGGCTGCCTTTGCACACCCAAATTCGACTTCTATGACTAACAACAGTTCGCCGGCTGCCAAGGTGCAGGATGGTGAGGACTGCGAGAACGACCCGCTCGTACAGCAGGCCGACTTCAGTAAGGTGGTGCCGCTGCCCGCCAGCATCAGCGCAGGCAAGGGCCTGTTCTCCATGACCGCCGAGACCGCCATCACCTACACCCCCGGCGCCGACATGCAGCGCAACGCTGAGTTTCTCGCGCAGTATGTGAAAGACGTCACCGGCATGACGCTCCCCGTCGGCACGAAGGGCAAGACGACCATTGCCCTGCGCCTCGAGCCTAAGGCCAAGGGCTTTGCCTCGCCCGACGCCTACCGCATTGCCGTCACCAAGAAGGGCATCACCGTCACCGCTAAGACGGCTGCCGGCGTGTTCTATGGCATCCAGACCCTGCGCAAGGCGCTGCCCGGCATCCGCCACTGCGCCAACTGCAAGAAGGTGGCACCCGAGGTGCTGTGGCCCTTGGCTACCGTCACCGACAGCCCCCGCTTTGGCTATCGCGGTATGATGCTCGACTGCTCACGCCATTTCTGGTCGGTCGCTGAGGTGAAGCGCGTGCTCGACATCCTTGCCCTGCACAACCTCAACCGTTTCCACTGGCATCTGACCGATGACCAGGGCTGGCGCTTCGAGGTGCCGGGCTATCCGAAGCTCACCACCGTCGGATCAAAGCGCGCCGCCACGGTGCTGGGCCGCAACTCCGAGCTCACCGACCGTACGCCCTACGGTCCTTACTTCTACACCGATGCCGAGATTCGCGACATCGTGAAGTATGCTGCCGACCGCTACATCACCATCGTGCCTGAGGTGGATATGCCCGGCCACATGACGGCTGCCCTCGCCGCTTACCCCGAGTTGGGCTGCACCGGCGGTCCCTACAAGGTGGGTCAGTACTGGGGCGTTTACAACGATATTCTCTGCCTTGGCAATCCAAAGACATTCGAGTTTATCAAGGCTGTGATTGATAAGCTGTGCGACCTCTTCCCCACGTCGACTTATATCAATATCGGCGGTGATGAGGCTCCGAAGGTTCGTTGGGAGAAATGCCCCAAGGACCAGGCCCTTATCAGTCAGCAGGGCATCGTAGCCAAGGACGGTCAGAGCAAGGAAGACCTGCTGCAGGGCTACCTCGCCCGCCGCGTCGAGGCCTATCTGGCCACGAAGGGCCGCAAGGTGATGGGCTGGGATGAGCTGCTCGGCTGCGGCGTTGATACCACGGCCACCATCCTCTCCTGGCGTGGTGCCGCTCCCGGCGCCAAGGGCGCACAGCAGGGACACGACGTCGTGATGTCGCCTACGAGCAACTGTTACTTCGACTTCGACCAGAGCGAGGATCATGCCATCGAGCCGACCAACTGCTACGGCACGCTGCCCATCGAGAAGGTGTACAACTGGAATCCGGTGGCCGACGGTCTCTCCGAGGCTGCTCAGCGCCATATCATCGGCGTGCAGGCCAATGTCTGGTGCGAGTATATCACAATGGACCATGTATTGGAATACATGATTCTGCCGCGCTTGGCCGCCTTGAGCGAGGTGCAGTGGATGCAGCAGGATAAGCGCTCATGGGAGGGCTTCGTTGCCCGTGAGACCAAGCTCCGCAACCTCTACGGTATCTATGGCTGGACCTATGCCCACCACATGTGGCCCGACGAGTTCCGCAAGGTGGCAAAGCAGTACTAAGCCTTTTTGCTGATTTTCAGCATTGAATATTACGAAAAAAGCCGACAAAATCGTGTTCGGCTTTTTTCGTATTTTAGCGATGGAAATTCGTCTGATTTTTGATGGCAGAACGAAAAAATCGCACGGAAACCACCATTTTTACTTCCTTCAACCGCGATAACTATGCTTTCGCATTGCGATAGCTATGGTATCGCACTGCGATAGCTATGGTATGACAACGCGATAGCTATGCGCTCGCACCGCGATAACTATGCTTTCGCGACTCGATAGCTATGCTATCGCGATGCCGGAGGTGTGCTATTCAACGGTCATTTGCGCTTTGTGGAATTTAATGCGTTGATAGATAGCAGTTTATGAAACAGCTCCTAAAATCGCCCAGAATTGCGTATTTCGGAGCAAGGTAGGCCTTCGTTGGTTTCAAGGCCCTTCTCGTGGCCCTTAAAACACCAAAAAACTTTACATTAATCTTAATTTTGGCAAGCAGCGTTTACCAACCGCGGAGCGGTTGCGGGCAATAGCCCGAGGTTTGGATTACCGTTCTGCGAAAATAAAAATCGGGGTTTCCTTTGCTATTTCCCTTGCTGTTATTATCTTTGTACAATAATAGATTACGTCGCGATTAGGCAGACTTGAAACTTAAAGGAAACATTAATATCAATATAATGAAGCCGTTAAACAGCAAGACCGCTACAAAGGTTAATCGCCCCGATCGCATCATTCAGTTTGGCGAAGGCAACTTCCTCCGTGGTTTCGCCGATTGGATTGTCTCCTACATGGATGAGAAGACCGACTTCAATAGTGATGTCGTCATCGTACAGCCCCGTGGCCGCGGCCACGTCGAAAGTCTGTTGGCGCAGGACTGCCTCTACCATGTCAACCTTCAGGGTCTTGACCACGGCAAGCCCGTCAACTCCTACCGACTGATTGATGTCGTGAGCCGCTGCATCAATCCCTATACGCAGTTCGCTGACTTCTTAGAGCTGGCCGAACAACCCGAGATGCGTTTCGTCATCTCCAACACCACCGAGGCCGGTATCGTCTTCGACCCCGACTGCAAACTCGACGACGCGCCGGCCAGCTCGTATCCGGGCAAACTCGTGCAGCTACTCTATCACCGCTACCAGCATTTCAATGGCGACCGGAGCAAGGGCCTGATCATCTTCCCCTGCGAGCTCATCTTCCTCAATGGCCACAAACTGAAAGAAGTCATCAACCAGTATATCGACCTTTGGCAGTTGGGCGACGGTTTCAAGGAGTGGTTCGATGAGGCTTGCGGTGTCTATGCCACACTCGTCGACCGTATTGTTCCCGGCTTCCCCAAGCAGGAAATCGATGAGATTAAAGCCAAACTCGACTACGACGACAACTGCGTCGTGCAGGGCGAGTTCTTCCACCTTTGGGTCATCGAGGCCCCGAAGGCCGTTGAGGCCGAGTTCCCCGCCGACAGAGCCGGACTGAATGTGTTGTTCGTCCCCAGTGAGGCGCCTTACCATGAGCGCAAGGTGACGCTGCTCAATGGTCCCCATACGGTGCTGTCGCCGGTGGCATTCCTCTCCGGCATCAACATCGTACGCGATGCCTGCCAGCACCCCGTCGTAGGCCGCTTCGTGCATCGTGTGATGTACGATGAGCTCATGCCTACCCTGAACCTTCCCCATGACGAGCTGATGAACTTCGCCGATGCCGTGATGGAGCGCTTCTGCAACCCCTTCGTCGACCATCAGGTGACCTCCATCATGCTCAATTCGTTCCCGAAATACGCCACCCGCGACCTGCCTGGACTGAAGATTTACCTCGATCGCAAGGGCTGTCTGCCTGAGGGCCTCGTGTTGGGTCTGGCGGCCATCATGGTCTATTATCGTGGCGGCAAGCGCACCGACGGCGTGGCGATCGTGCCCAACGATGCGCCAGAGATTATGGAACTGTTGACCCGACTGTGGAAGGAAGGCAACGTTGGGCACTTAGTGAAGACCGTTCTTGCGCAGACGACCATCTGGGGCGAGGACCTCAACGCCATTCCCGGTCTCAGGGACCGCGTGGTTTACTACATCAACCGCATCGACGAGGTGGGCATGCTCAACACGGTGAGCAGCCTTCTCGACAGTGAAAAGTAAGATGAATATGAACGATTACATATAGATAAATCCCTTGGACAATGTGGCGGTAGCCCTGCACGCATTGCCCAAGGGCTTTTTGGTCAAGATAGGCGGCGACACCATTACGCTGCAGGAAGATATTCCTGCCGGCCACAAGATTGCCCTGAAGGATTTTGCCGAAGGCGAGAGGCTCATCAAGTACGGCTACCCCATCTCCCACACCACGCAGGCTGTGGGCAAGGGGCACTGGCTCAATGAGCACAATGTGCACACCAATCTCTCAGGCCTCAGCACCTATACCTACCAGCCGACGTCCATCGCGCAGCGGTTCAACGATGAGCACCGCTCGTTCATGGGCTATGTGCGCAGGAACGGCGACGTGGGCATCCGCAACGAGATTTGGATTGTGCCGACGGTGGGTTGCGTCAATGGCATTGCCAACCAACTGGCTGAGCAACTGCGCGAGGAGACCCGTGGCGAGGGCGTCGACGCCATCGTTGCCTTCTCCCATAACTACGGCTGTTCGCAGCTCGGCGACGATCACGAGAACACCCGCAGGATTTTGCGCGACATCGTGCTCCATCCCAACGCCGGTGGCGTGCTGGTGCTGAGCCTTGGCTGCGAGAACAATCAGCCCGACGCTTTCCGCGAGTTTCTTGGCGACTACGACGAGGACCGCATCAAGTTTCTCGTTTGCCAGCGCGTCGATGACGAGGTGGAGGAGGGCATGAAGCTGTTGCGTGGCCTCTACGCCCAGGCCCGCGAGGACCAACGCAAGGCGCTGCCGCTGTCAAGGCTGCGCGTCGGATTGAAGTGCGGAGGCTCCGACGGATTGTCGGGTATTACGGCCAACCCGATGCTCGGCGTATTCTCCGACTGGCTCGTGGCGCAGGGCGGCACCACCGTGCTCACCGAGGTGCCTGAGATGTTCGGCGCTGAGACCATTCTCATGAACCGCGCCAGCAACGAGCAGGTCTTCAACGATACGGTCAAGATGATTAACGACTTCAAGGAGTATTTCATCCAAGCCAACCAGCCCATCTATGAGAATCCCTCGCCGGGCAACAAGGCCGGCGGCATCTCAACGCTTGAGGAGAAGTCGCTCGGCTGCGTTCAGAAGTCGGGCAGTTCGGCCGTGGAGCATGTGCTGCACTACGGCGAACGCGGCACCCAACCCGGTCTCAACCTGCTCAGTGCGCCCGGCAACGACCTTGTGGCCAGCACCGCCCTGGCCTCAGCCGGTTGTCATCTCGTGCTCTTCACCACGGGTCGCGGCACTCCCTTCGGCACCTTCGTGCCCACGGTGAAAGTCTCCACCAACACACCGCTCTATGAGAAGAAGCGCCGATGGATTGACTTCAATGCCGGCTCGTTGGTCGAAAACGAGACGATGGAGACCTTGAGCCGCCGCTTCATGGACTTCGTCGTCGATGTGGCCAGCGGTAAGCGGCGGGCCCTCAACGAGCAGAAAGGTTATCGAGAGATTGCCATTCTCAAGAAAGGTGTAACGCTGTAGAATGGGGCTGACGAGGCTTCGGCTGGCAGTATTCGGCAGCGAAGAATTGGCGGGGTAGCTTAATTTTTATGGCCAATTATGATGTAATCTCAATAAATTAGCTTATCTTTGCGTGCAGATATCTTATAGATAGAATTTGTAATTAATTTAATTTCTACATTATGAAAAAGTACGAATGCAATGTATGCGGTTGGGTCTACGACCCCGCAGTAGGTGATCCCGATAATGGTATTCAACCCGGAACGGCCTTTGAGGACCTGCCCGATGACTGGACTTGCCCCGAATGCGGTGTAGGCAAGGAGGATTTCTCACCCGTGGAGGAGTAAGCCATGGCAAAGAGACTGACCGACAAGGTGACATGGGTGGGCAAAATCGACTGGGAGCTGAAACACTTCCATGGCGATGAGTTGTCCACTCATTTCGGCTCAAGCTACAACGCTTACCTGCTGCGCGATAAGAAGAATGTGCTTATCGACACGGTGTGGACGCCCTACGACCACGAGTTTGTCGCCCATCTGAAAGAGGAGATTGACCTGAAGGATATCGACCTCATTGTGATGAACCACAACGAGAACGACCACAGCGGTGCGCTGCCCGCACTGATGGCCGAGATACCCGACACGCCCATCTACTGCACGAAGAAGGGTGAGATGATTCTGCGTGGTCTGTATCATAAGGACTGGAATTTCGTCAACGTGAAGACTGGTGACACGCTCAATGTGGGTGCCAACACACTTCACTTCATCGAGGCACCGATGTGCCATTGGCCCGACACGATGATGACTTACGCCGACGATGAGCAGATCCTCTTCTCCAACGACGTCTTTGGACAGCACTACGCCACCGAGAGCCTCTTCGACGACACGGTGAACCAGCGCGACCTCTTCCGTGAGGCTGAGAAATACTATGCCAACATCCTCAACCTGTATAATAATATGGTGAAGAAGAAGATCGACGAGCTTGTTGCCATGAACCTGCCGCTGAAGTACATCGCCACGTCGCACGGCGTGGTGTGGCGCGACCGCATCGCCGATATCATCAAGTGTTATCAGCAGTGGGACAGCGACTATCAGGAGAACCAGATCACCATCATCTACGACACGATGTGGCAGGCTACGCGCCACATGGCTGAGGCCATTGCCGAGGGCATCCAGCAACAGGATCCTACGGTGCGCGTGGTGCTGATGAACGCCGTGAAGGATGATAAGAACGACATCCTGCTCGAGGTGTTCCGCTCAAAGACCATCCTCGTCGGCTCGCCGACGGTTAACATGGGCATCACCTTCGCCATCGCCGGCATCTTGGAGCTCATCCACGGTATGCGCTTCAAGAATAAGAAAGCGGCTGCCTTCGGCTCCATCGGTTGGGGTGGCGGCGGCGAGAAGCGCATCCAGCAACGTCTCGAGGAAGCCGGCTTCACCATCATCGCCGACCCGCTGAAAGTGAAGTGGGCACCCGATGCTGACGCAGAGGAGCTGTGCAAGGAGTGGGGGAGGAAAGTAGTAAGTTAAAAGCCTCACCCCTAACCCCTCCCCGAAGGGGAGGGGAATGATTACAATAATTATAAAATAAAGTCCCGAATGGAGTAGAAACTCAATTGGAGTAAATGTGAATTATAGTTCCGGCCCTTTCTTGGAGAGGGCCGGATATGTTTAAAATTATGAAGAAGATTATTTCTACTGCCCTGATGTTGCTTTGCGCGGGCTGCCTTATGGCCCAGGAACCGAAAGCGGTGGAAGGCCGCAGCAATTTCGGCGCGATGATGTTTGTGGCACCCGAGCCTGCCATCATGATTGCCACGTATGACGCCCACGACAATCCCGACGTGATGATGGCGGTATGGGGATGTCAGTGCGCGGGCGACAAGGTGAAGATTCACCTTTCCGACCACCAGACCACTGAGAACCTGCAACTGAAGAAGGCCTTCACCATGAGCTTCGCCACCAAGGCCACCGTTGCCGAGAGCGACTACTTCGGTGAGGTGAGTGCCCGCGAGGTGAAAGATAAGGTGGCGCGTGTGGGCTTCACTGCGCATAAGTCGCCCAATGTCGACGCACCCATCATCGACCAGTATCCGGTCACGTTGGAGTGTGTGGTTGAAAGCTTCGACAATGGTGTGCTCGTCGGCCGCGTGGTCAACACCAGCGCTGCCAAGGAGGTGCTTGATGCTGAGGGCAATATCGACCTCGGTAAGCTGCAGCCCGTGGCTTTCGACCCCGTCAACAACACCTACCGCATCGTTGGCGACGTAGTGGGTCATGCGTGGAAGTCGGGCGATAAGTTCAAATAAACTGCACCGGCGTAATTGACGCCCGCACAGAAGCCATTATTAACCATAAAAGCCACAGCATTCATTGGGGCCATCTCCTCATTGAATGGTGTGGCTTTGTGTATGTTGCGGAATAAGCATCAGGTTTATTCGGTGCTCTTCCGATAGATAATCTCGGCGTCAAGCGTCACTTCCTTCTTCTCGGGCTGCTTGCCGTTGATGAGGTCCAACACCAGACGCGCTGCCGTCTGGCCGATGGCGTATTGCGGCGGCTCTACTGTCGTGAGCTGTGGATTGACGATGGAGCTGATAATCGTTCCTGAGAATCCGGCCACGGCAATGTCCTCAGGCACGCGGCGCCCCATCGATGTCAGGCGGTTCATGGCGCCGATGGCCAGTGTGTCGGTGAAAGCGAAGACGGCATCGATTGACTTGCCGAGCAGACGGTCGATGGCGACGCCACCGTCGCTATAGCTCATGCCGTTGGCCCAGACCACGAGGTCGGGGTCGGGTGTAATATGGTGCCGCTCAAGGGCCATGCTGTAGCCGTTGTAGCGTTTTTGCGCATTAAAGACGATATTCGGGTCAATGCCAATGAAGGCGATGCGCTTCCGCCCCTTGCGTATGAGATGGTCGATGAGGAAGAAAGCCTTGGTCTCGTCGTCGATGCCCACATGGGGCGCATCGAGGTCGGGCGACAGCCGGTCGTAGAGCACCAGCGGCATCTTTCGGTCGAGAATGCTCTGATAGAGGTCGTGGTTCTGCCGGTTATCGGTGCGGCAGGCAATGATGCCGTCGACCATAAACTGGTACATGATCTCAATGGACTGCCGTTCTTTCTCGGCATCTTCACCCGACGACGCTATGACGACTTTATAGTGATTGGCGTAGCAGACGTTCTGAATGCCGTCGATGACGAGTGAGGCATAGGGCGTAGTCATCTCTGGTACGATGACGCCGATAGTCTTCGTGTAGCCGAATTTCAGGTTCATGGCAACCGGACTCTTCATGTAACCCATTTGTTTAGCTGTGGCCAACACCTTTTGTCTTGTCTCCTGGCGGATGTTGTTGTCGTCGTTCAACGCGCGACTTACGGTCGAAACACTTAGGCCCAGCGCACGTGCAATATCTTTAATCGTAACAAATCTCATAGTTCGGTTTTGATGCTCAACTGCAAAGGTAAATATCTTTTTATAAAAAGAGAAACCCCTTATAGCTTTTTTAACCTTTGGTTAAGGTGCTTTCAAGTAGCTTTTTGACGTTTATTGAGCGCGGTTTCCATTGTTTTTGCCCTCGCCTGCAAACGTTATTATTTTTTCAAACGTTTGCAGAAACGTTCTCATAAATTCTTAATGCAACATGAATGCAAATGTTGAGAAATCTTGTTTATATTTGCGCACAGTAATAACCAAATCCTAATTTAATAAAACCATTATGAACAAGAACGTAAATACTTTCACCTACAATCGTAAGGTAGTAACCCCGGGTATCATCCATTTTGGTGTGGGCAACTTCCACCGCGCACATCTTGAGTATATGACCAACCTGCTGCTTGAGCACCATCACGACCAGTGCCACTGGGGCATCTGTGGCGCGATGATACTGCCGCAGGACGAGCGCCTCTACACCGCACTGAAGAATCAGGACGGCGAATATACGCTGACGGTATGCGGTCGCGACGGTCGCGACCAGGCCTGGCTTATCGGCTCGCTCGTGGAGTTGCACTGGGGCATCAAGGATCCCGAGGGCATCCTCAACAAGATTGCTGACCCCGCGGTGAAGATTATCACCATGACCATCACCGAGGGCGGCTACAATCAGGACCGCCAGACGGGTGAGTTCAAGCTCGACGACGATATGGTGAAGCACGATCTGCAGGACCCCGAGCACCCGGTTACCGCTTTCGGCTATGTGGCTGAGGGCTTGCGCCGTCGTATCAGCGCCGATGCCGGCCCTATCACCATCCTCTCTTGCGATAACCTGCAGCATAACGGCGATACCGCCCGCCGCTCGTTTACCACCTTCTTTAAGGCCCAGGACAAGGCGCTCTATGAGTGGGTGGAGAAGAACGTGACCTTCCCCAACTCGATGGTTGACCGCATCACTCCGGCTACGAAGCCCGAGGACATCAAACGGCTGAACGAGCGCAATGGCACCAACGACCAATGCCCCGTCTATACCGAGGACTTCATCCAGTGGGTGGTCGAGGATAACTTTGCTGCCGGACGCCCACGCTGGGAGGATGTCGGTGTGCAGTTCACCGATGATGTGACGGCTTTCGAGAACATGAAGCTCTCGCTGCTCAACGCCAGCCATACGCTGCTCTCTTATCCGTCGTTCCTCAGCGGCTACCGCAAGGTGGACCATGCTATGGCCGACCCGCGTATCGTGAAGTTTGTGCGCACATTTATGGATAAGGATATTACGCCGTATGTGCCCGCTCCAAAGGATACCGACCTGGAGCTTTACAAGAAGACACTTATCGAGCGTTTCGCCAATAAGACCGTGTCTGACCAGATTGCCCGCCTCTGCTTCGACGGCGCCTCGAAGTTCCCTGTCTATGTCATGCCGAACCTCGAGAAGATGGTACGCGACGGCAAGGACCTGACGCGTGTGACCTACCTCTTCGCTGCTTACCGCCACTATCTGAAATATCATACCGATGACAAGGGTCAGGACTTCAAGGTCGACGATCCGTGGCTGACAGCCGACGACTGGAAGGTAATCAACAGCGACGATGCCGTGGCCTTCCTCCACATCTCGCCGTTCCAGAGCACCGACCTGCGCCAGTCGCAAGCCTTCGTCAAGCAGTACTTAGGCTACGTGGAGGCAATCAAAGCCAATGGCGCCATGAAGACACTTGAGGGGCTGCTGTAACGCCTCGTGATGCTGCACTGCATTTTTCAGAACAGTACAATGCCACTCCCGGGCACCCGGTGCCTGGGGTGGCGCTTTGAAATCAATTCTAATTATGACAGCAAAAAAATCACCAGGGGTGTTTCCCTTCGTGTTCCTGACCTTCCTCTACTTCCTGGTGGGGTTTCTGACCACCATCAACGGACAGTTCCAAGGTCCGCTTAAGATAGCCTTCCTCAGCGATGCGGGCGACATGAGCAATACGTTCACCACCCTTATCTCGCTGTTCTTCTTCCTTGGCTATCTGCTCAACTCGCCTTTGGCAGGCAAGTGGATTGACGCCCGCGGCTATCAGGTGACGATGGTCAGGGCCTTACTCTTTATGGTGGCCGGCCTGCTGCTCTACGCCTTGTCATCGGTCATCGTCGTCAACTGGGGCGACGTCCGTTTCCACTATGCGGGCGGCAGCGTGCCCTGGGGTTATCTCGTGTTCCTGATAGGGTCGTTCTGCATGGGTACGTCGGCAGCCATCCTGCAAGTGGTCATCAACCCTTATGTGTCGGCCTATGACCTGCCCGGTACGCGTCCGGCACAGCGACTGAACATCGTTACGGCCGTCAACTCGTTCGGTACCACGATTGCTCCGTTCTTCGTGACAATGGTCATCTTCTCGGGTGTATCGCTCGACAGTGTGCAGGCCTCGCAGTTGCTTGTGCCCTTCCTCATTCTGACCGCCATCATCATTGTGGTGACCTGGACTTCGGCCAAGGTGACGCTGCCCGACCTCTCAGCCACACGTGCGGAGGGCGGCCGTAAGCTGGCGCGCTCCATCTGGTCGTTCCGCCACCTCACGCTCGGTGTCATCGCCATCTTCTTCTACGTGGGAACCGAGGTGAGCATCGGCTCCAACATCAACCTGCACGCCATGGAGCTGGCAAACGAAGATGGCGCATTGACTTTCTTCGGCCACAGTCGGCTCGTCATCGGCGGTATGGACATGGGCATTCCCGCCCTGTTGGCTACCCTCTACTGGGGCGGCTTCTTGGTAGGGCGCTTCGTATCCACCTTCTTCCCCAACTTCAATCCGCGCAAGGTGCTCATCGTGACCACCATCTGCGCCACGGCGCTCATCTGCTATTCCATGTCGGCAGAAAACCTCTGGGCACTGTGCGCTGTCGGACTGTTTCATAGTGTGATGTGGAGTTGCATCTTCACGCTCTCCACCCAAGGCCTCGGCGCCTACACCTCTAAGGCTTCCGGCGTGTTTATGATGGGGGTGTTCGGCGGTGCCGTATTCCCCGTCATCCAGGGCTTCTGCGCCGATATGGCCGGGTCGTGGCACTACACGTGGATTATCTGCGTGGTGTGTGAGCTGGTGATGCTCGCTTATGGCTTATGGGGCTACAAGCCGCGTCAACAGGACCTCGTGGCTGAGGCATAAACGCGTAATGTTCATCTTATAATTACATTCTATTATGGCAAACATTTCATCTTTCTGCACCGGTGTGCAGCATATCGGTATTCCGACCAACGATATCAAGAAGACGAAGGAGTTCTTCCAGACCCTCGGCTTTACCGTAGCTTATGAGACGGTCAACGACGGTGTGCCCGTGGCTTTTCTGCAGCTCGGCAACCTCATGATAGAGACATGGCAGAGCGGCGAAGCTACCATGCGTGTGGGTGCCATCGACCATATCTCCATTGACGTGAAGCATGTCGATGACCTCCTGCCCGTGGTCCAGGCCGCTGGCTATGAGCCGCTTGAGGGACACGTCTGTCAGCTGCCTTATTGGGAGCATGGCGTGCGCTTCTTCACCATCATGGGACCCGATCAGGAGAAGATTGAGTTCTGTGAGCGCCTGTAAGCCGTTTCGCAGCTATCATAATATGTATCGAATTTTATGGCAATTCATTGCGGGGTTCGGCTTAAAAACGTTAACTTTGCAGTAACATTTGAAAAACCACAAGTTTCGATATTTGTTTTAACTACCTTTATTCTAATTATGCGTAAATATCTTATTCTATTTCTGGCTGTAATGATGAGCGTGGGCATGAGTGCCCGTTCGTTCAAAGTCAACATCACACCCGATGGCGAGGCCAACCTTACCGTCTTCTTGCCGCAGCCGCTGCAGGCCACCGGCCGTATGGTCATCATCCTTCCTGGCGGTGGCTACCAAAATCTTGCCATGCAACACGAGGGTACCGACTGGGCACCTTATTTCAATGCACGCGGCATTGCGGTTGGTGTGTTAAAGTATCGTATGCCCAACGGCAACCGCCGCATCCCTATGGCTGATGCCTTTGCCGCCATGCAGATGGCGCACGACAGCGCCCAGGCCTGGCATGTCAACGCCAATGATGTCGGCATCATGGGCTTCTCGGCTGGCGGTCATCTCGCCTCTGTCGTCTCAACCCTGGCACCGATGGCCATCCGTCCGGCTTTCTCCATTTTGTTCTATCCCGTTATCTCGATGACCTACAAAGAGAGCCATCATGGGTCAGTGACCAACTTCCTTGGTGCAGACAAAGACAATCAGGCAGTGATTGACAGTTTCTCTACCGATAAGGCTGTGCGTAAACACGCTGTGCCGCCCACCATCATCTTCCTTGCCAACGATGACGATGTTGTGCCAATCCTCACCAATGGCGTGGCTTATTATTCCGCCATGCACCATGTGGGCAACGACGTCACGATGTATGCTTTTCCACGTGGCGGTCACGGCTTCGGCTACCACGACAGCTTCCCGTATCATGTACAACTGTTGCAGGAACTTGACAACTGGCTGCACTATCTGCCTACACCGCAGACGGACGCTAAGCGGGTGGCTTGCATCGGCAACTCCATCACCGACGGCTCTGGTATCTTCATGCGTGACCTCTTCGGTTATCCTGCCCAACTGCAGCAAATGTTAGGCAACGGCTATGTGGTGAAGAACTTCGGCGTAGGTCGGCGTACGGCGCTCAACAAGGGTGACTATCCCTACATGAAGGAAGCCGCCTGGCGCGATGCGTTGAGCTTTAACCCCGACATTGCCATCATCAAACTCGGCACCAACGACTCAAAGCCGTTCAACTGGAAATACAAGAACGAGTTCACCCACGACATGCAGCAGCTCATCGACTCGCTCAAGGCACGGCCTTCTCATCCGCGTATCATCCTTTGCACACCGCTGCCCGGTCCCAATCTGAAGAACTCAATACAGGACTCCATCATCGCCCGCGACATCTGCCCGATGATTAAGAAGCTCGCTAAGAAGAACAAACTTGAGCTCATCGACTTCCACTCGACCTACCAGTGCACAGAGGGTATGATTCAGAAGGATCATATTCATCCGACCATCAAGGGTGCCGGTCAGATGGCTGAGGCTGTGAAGAAGGCTATCTTGAAGGAACAATAACAATGATAAATACAACAATTAAAACAACAATGAACGCAACAATCAACCGCTTACTTACACCTCTGTTTCTTCTCCTGCCGCTGGGCGTCCACGCGCAGGCCACTAACGACCGCTCGTCTTTCTTAGATGCGTCGCAGGTACCCGATGCCGCCTTCTTGCCGGCTCCGCCCGACAGTTCGTCGGTGGCTTACCTCAATGACATCAACCGCTATGAATGGGGTAAGTCGCAGCGTAAGACCGACCGCGGCGTAACGGCCGACTTCGATGCTTATTGGCAGACCGACTCGATGATGATTGGCTTTGCGCCTTACCTCGGTTTCACCATCACGCGCAAGGATATGCCACAGACCTTTAAGTTGCTGTCGATGGTCAGCGAGGATGCTGAGAATGGTGTGCAAGGCGCCAAGAAGAAATATATGCGGCGCCGGCCCTACGCGGTGTTTGGTGAGCAGCCTTCCGGCGGTTCGAAGTACATGCAGATAACCAGTGGCTCTTATCCCTCTGGCCACGCTGCCCGTGGATGGGCCACCGCACTGGTGCTCTCAGAACTGTTGCCCGACCGCGCCAATGGGGTGCTGACGCGTGGCTTCGACTACGGCGAGAGCCGGGTCATCACCGGCTACCACTTCCAAAGCGATGTGGATGCTGCCCGTTTGGCTGCCAGTGCTGTAGCGGTGCGGCTGCAGTCGGTTCCTGCTTTTAAGCAGCAATTTGATTTGGCACGCAAGGAGATTGCCGCCCTGCCGGGTGACATCAAAACAACGCGCGTGGAGCATGTGGGTAAACTTGAGAAGAAAGCGAAACAGGCTTTCCAGGGAATGGCCATCTACAAGGATTACCTTGTGTCGCTGCAAAACACGGGTATGGCCCGCATCTATCATCTGCCCGATATGGCTGCCGTGACCGATACCTTCGCCCTTGGCTCTAAGCATAAGTACAATCATGCCAATGTGGCTGCCTTCGGCACTGAGAAATACAATCCGGCCGACGTCTTCCCCTTGCTTTATGTCTCGCAATGTAATGTGCATGAGGTGAATGGAATGCGCGATGCCTGCTATGTGGAGCGCATCTCGCTCGATGGCAAGTCGGAGCTCGTACAGTCTATTGCGCTTGATGAGCACAACAAATATTTCGGTCATGCAGTGCAGTGGACGATTGATCAGGAACATAACATCCTCATTGGCTATGGCAACACCAAGGCCAACACTATTCCCGGCAATCGCTTCCGCGTAGTCCGCTTTCATCTGCCCAAGTTGGCAGATGGCAAGGTGGTGCATCTGAATATGAAGGATGCTATCGACAATGTGATTATACAGGACTACGATGCCCGTTATCCGTCAATTTCCATCAGTCAAGGTGCTGTGTATAAGGATGGCTGCTTGTATCTGCCTACCGGCTTCGGCACCACACTGCGGTCGAGCGTGCTCTATGTATGGGATATCAACAAGCGCCGTCTGCGTTCCATCCTCGACCTGCAAAGCCAGTTGCCTCATGAGATGGAGGATGCCGACTTCTTCAAAGGCCAGCTGTATATTCAGTGCAATGGTGGCGCCGGCGTGGTGAAGCTGGTGAAGTAAACGCTTCTAAGGCGTTTCAATATACGCCCCAAGGCATTTAGATACGCTCCACCTGCTTCACGCCCTTCACCGTCTGCAACTTCTTGATGAGGGAGTTGAGGCGGGTGGTGTCTTCAATCTGTATGGTAAGATTGCCCGAGAAAAGACCGTCGTGTGAGTCGATGTTGATTGACCGCATGACGATTTTTTCGTCTTTAGAGATGATGTTGGTGATGTTGGATACGATGCCGATGTCGTCGTTACCGACGATGCGCAGCGTGATGGCGTACGTCGACTGCCCCTTGCCGCTCCAGCGGGCCTTGACGATGCGGTAGCCGAAACGCCGTCTCATCTCCGGTGCGTTGGGGCAGTCGGTGCGGTGTATCTTGATACCGCCACCTGCGGTGACGAAGCCGAAGATGGGGTCGCCGTAGATGGGGTGGCAGCACTGCGCCAACTGATAGTCGATGCCTTTGAGGTTGCGGTCGATGGTGAGCACATCGTCGTTGTCTTTGGTCATCTCGTCGTTGGGACTCTCAAAGGCAAACTTGTCGGCCGAGACCGTCTCATGTTCCTTGCTCGCGTTCTCCAAATGATCCTTTACGGCAAGGTATTGTGTGATGATGTCGTTGGGGTCGAGCTTACCGTCGGCCACCTGACGATAGAAGTCGCTTACCTCCTTGAAGCCCATTTTCTTGATGAGATGACCCATGACGCTCTCGTCTTGTTCGACGTGGCGGTTGCGGAAGCGGCGCTCAAGCAGTTCCTTCGCATAGAGTCCGTCCTTCACCTGTGTCTCCTTCAGTGCCAGTCGTATCTTTGACTTGGCTTTAGGCGTGGTGACAATGTTCAGCCAGTCGTGCTTCGGCGTCTGATTGTTTTGCGTCAGCACCTCGACGGTGTCGCCGGAATGCAACTTCTCGCGCATCGGCACGGCCTTACCGTTGACGCGTCCGCCGACGCAGGTGTTACCCACGTGGGAGTGGATGCGGTAGGCGAAGTCGAGTACCGTGGCGCCTGCGGGGAATTTATAGAGGTCGCCCTTCGGCGTGAAGACATAGATCTCGTCGGGCTGCAGCGACATCTTGAACTGGTCCATCACCTGCATGTTGTCGCCAGCCTCGAGTGCGGCGCGGATGTTGGCGAGCCATTCATCCATCTGTCCGCCGCTCTTGATGCCCTTGTAGCGCCAGTGGGCAGCGAGGCCATGCTCGGCGATGTCGTCCATGCGCTCGGTGCGGATCTGCACCTCCACCCATTTGTTCTCAGGCCCCAGCACGGTGATGTGGAGGCTCTCGTAGCCGTTCGACTTCGGCACCGACAGCCAGTCGCGCAACCGCTTCGGATTGGGCTGATACATGTCGGTGATGATGGAGTACACCTGCCAGCATTGCTGTTTCTCCTTCTCGAGGGGCGAGTCGAGGATGATGCGGATGGCAAAGAGGTCATAGATGCCTTCGAAGCCGCATTTCTGCTTCTTCATCTTCTGCCAGATGGAGTGTATCGACTTCGTGCGCCCCTTCATGTGGAATTTCAGTCCAGCCTGCTCCAGCCGCTCCTTGATAGGTCCGATGAAGCGGGCGATATAAGCGTCGCGCGCCGTCTTGGTGGCGTTGAGCTTCTCCTTAATCATGTAGTAGGCGTCGTGCTCGAGGTATTTCAGTGAGAGGTCCTCCAGCTCACTCTTCAGCGTGTAGAGGCCTAGCTTGTGGGCCAGTGGCGCATAGAGGTAGCTGGCCTCCTCGGATACTTCGTGCTGGGCATCCTTGTTGGTGGTGTCGCGTATCTGCCGCATGATGTTGACGCGGTCGGCAATCATGATGAGGATGACGCGCATATCCTCGGCGAAGGAAAGCAGCAGATTGCGGAAGTTGTCGCTCTCGATGACGGGGTTCTTGTCGTAAAGGTGCTGTATCTTGTCCAGTCCGTGTACGATATGCTCCACGCTGTCGCCATATTTCTGCACAATCTCCTGGCTTTCGGTCACCTGGCAGGCATAGAGCAGTGTGGCGATGACCGAGTCGCGGCGCAACCCAATCTCGTCAACGCATATCTTCGCCGTCTGCAAGGCCGTGACGATGGGGTTGAGGCCGAAGGCGTCGCGGTGGACCTTGCCTTCGCCGATAGCCTTGCGCAGGTTGCTCTTCAACTTGAGTGCGTCGTCGGCCGAAAAGGCATCGCCTACCTTATTGATGAGGTAGTGACGCAGGTGGTTGGTCTCAACGATTTCCTCTTTGGTAAAGCGAAAGGTGTTTTCTTCCATAATCTTCTTTTTAGCCTAACATTCTGAGGGCCTTTCCCCTCTGCCCCCTGAGAGCCATCTCTTCTGCTTCCTGGGAGGTTTCTCCTCTGCTCTCCTCTCCTTAGTGTTTACTTATCGCCCCTCTGGTATTTCTCTATGGTGTAACCATTGTATTAGAACCCTCCCCTCTGATGGGGGATGGTACGCTGAGCGTTGCAGGCGCTCAGTGGGGGTGGGGCTTTACTGCCTCAAGCACTTGTCCAACTCAGCCTCGATGGCCTTGCGGTTGAGGTTCTGGCCGATGAACACAATCTTCTGCATGCGGTCACCGTATTTGTCATCCCAGTCCTTCTTCACGTCAGGGTTCTTCTCAAGGAAGTCGGCGAGCTCATCCTTCGGCATGGTGGCGTACCACTGCCCGGCATTGGTGATATTGAACTGCTTGCCGCTCTGTTCGAAGAGGTAGCAAGTCTCGAGCTCGTCGTCGAAGTAGCACATGCCCTTGGCGCGCACCACGCCTTTCGGCCATTTGGTGGAGACAAACTCGTCGAAGTCGCCTAACACCATCGGCTGACGGCGCTTCCACACGAAGGTCTGGATGCCGTATTCGAGGGCCTCACCGCTTTCCTCATTCTCCAGCTCATCGTCGTCGTCCTGCATGGCCTCAATCCACCGGGCGGACGTGGCCACCTTGCCGAAGTCGAACAGATTGGTGTTGAGGATCTTATCGAGGTCGATATTGCCATAGTCGCATTCCAGTATCTCTGCCTTCGGCTGAATGGCGCGGATGACGGCCTTCAGATGTTCCAATTCGTCTTTCGAAATTTCCGACGCCTTATTGAGCAGGATAATGTTGCAGAACTCAATCTGCTGAATGACGAGCGATGCAAGGTCTTCCTCGCCGATGTTGTCTTTCTGCAAGTCGTCGCCCAGTCCGAATTCGTCGCGCATGCGCAGGGCGTCGACTACGGTGACGATGGCATCGAGGCGCGCCACGCCGTTCTTGAACAGGTTCTTCGGCATGAGCTGCGGGTAGGTGGAGATGGTCTGTGCGATTGGGGCAGGCTCGCAGATACCCGAGGCCTCGATGACGATATAATCGAATTTACCGGTGTTGATGATGTCGTTGAGCTGCTTCACAAGGTCGGCCTTGAGCGTGCAGCAGATGCAACCGTTCTGCAGGGCCACAAGCGAGTCGTCGCCCTGACCCACGATGCCGCCTTGCTCAATGAGGCTGGCGTCGATATTCACCTCACCGATGTCGTTGACAATGACAGCGAACTTAATGCCTTTCTCATTCTTCAGCACACGGTTGAGCAGTGTAGTCTTGCCGCTGCCGAGGTAACCGGTGAGCAGCAGGACGGGAGTTTCTTTGTTATCCATGATTGATTTCCTGTTTGTCGTTATAATGATTAATGTATAGTCGTTATTGCAAAGTTACAAATATTGTACCATTATTGCGCGGCGATGAAGGAATTTTTAAGTAAAGGCTTTCAAAATTGGCCGCAACCTGCATAGTTTGTTGAAAATGTGGTAACTTTGCAGCAAAATCAAGATTACGTATGAACTACTTTATTATTGTCAACGATGCGCAGCAGGGTCCCTATACGATTGATGAACTGCGTGCGCGCAACATCACCGAGGAGACACTTGTATGGTGTGAGGGTATGACTGATTGGAAACCGGCTTG
>Ga0310695_10001143_pt1 | contig 64347 bp, 55 predicted proteins | sample RumenRJG_04DNA_FD_203882 | JGI IMG/M metagenome (GOLD analysis project Ga0310695, IMG submission 203882) | Bovine rumen microbial communities from Lethbridge, Alberta, Canada - RJG_04 (v2) (version 2) | ecosystem: Host-associated > Mammals > Digestive system > Stomach > Rumen | place: Canada... | reverse complement strand
TGGGTCGCACGGGAATTCAAGCCTGTCGAGAGAATGTGAGACGTTAGCTCCAAGGAGCGAGCGCAGTTCTCGATGAAGCAGGAATCCCCCACTTCAAGTCGCCAGACTAAGTGGAGGGAGCGTTCAACATTCAGTCTCTCACGCTGGCAACATATAAAGAACGGCCGGAGACTGGCTCCGGCCGTAAACTCAATATGTGATTTGTTTTAGAGAGCAAGCTCTGTTTCCTTGTCGAAGAGATGGATCTTCTCGATATCGATAGCGAGCTCGATGTTCTCCTCTGCCCTCTTGGCGTACCTTGCAGGGACCCTGGCGATCAGCTTCTGGCCTGCGTATTCAAGGTAGAGATAGGACTCTGAACCCATCATCTCGTCCAGATCGATGTAGGCATTGATCATGTTGTCCTTTCCGGCGAATGAAGGCTCCGCATGAAGATCCTCAGGTCTGATTCCGAGAACAACAGTCTTTCCGTCATATGCGGCAAGTTCAGGCTTGTCTACGGTGATCTTCGCATCACCGAAGCAGAGATCATATCCGCCGGCAGACTTCTTTACCTGCGCGTCTATGAAGTTCATCTGCGGCGAGCCTATGAATCCGGCTACGAAGAGGTTGCACGGATCATCGTAGAGCTTCTGCGGCGTATCGAACTGCTGCACGATACCATCCTTCATTACGCAGATGCGGTCGCCCATCGTCATGGCCTCTGTCTGATCGTGTGTTACGTAGACGAAGGTCGTTCCGAGTCTCTTGTGAAGCTTGCTGATCTGAGATCTCATCTCAGTCCTGAGCTTGGCGTCAAGGTTTGAAAGCGGCTCGTCCAGAAGGAATACTTCAGGATCACGCACCATGGCTCTTCCGAGCGCTACTCTCTGTCTCTGGCCGCCTGACAGCGCCTTAGGCTTTCTGTCGAGATAAGGCTCAAGTCCGAGTATCTCAGCTGCCCATTTGACTCTTCTGTCCATTTCGTCCTTTGGCATCTTGGCGAGCTCAAGGGCGAATGTCATGTTCTTGTAAACGCTCAGGTGCGGATACAGAGCATAGTTCTGGAACACCATCGCGATGTTTCTGTTCTTAGGCGCTACAGCGTTCATGAGCTTGTCGCCGATGTAGAGTTCGCCGTCAGATATGGATTCGAGTCCGGCGATCATTCTCAGAGTCGTTGACTTTCCGCATCCGGAAGGACCGACCAGTACCACGAACTCCTTATCCTTGATCTCAAGGTTCAGATCAGGAACAACGGTGACTCCGTTGTCATATGTCTTTACAACATCTTTAAATGTAATACCTGCCATGTCTTTATTCTCCTTCTGCTATTCCTTGACTCCGCCGAGCGCTACGCCTGCAACGATGTACTTGGACAGCGCTATGTAAACTATGATGATAGGAACTATCGCTATCGTTATGAGCATGTATACCTTACCCATGTCGAACTTCAGGAAGTCCGCACTTCTGAGCATCGCTATCAGGATAGGAAGCGTCCTTTTGTTGTTCTCCTGAATGACAAGTGCAGGAATGAAGTAGTTGTTCCAGTTCTGAACGAAGGCAAATATTGCCTGTACGGCAAGCGCCGGTTTCATGATAGGAAGCACTACCCTGTTGAATGTATGGAACTCATTGCTTCCGTCGATTCTTGCAGCTTCTACCAGTTCCAGAGGCAGGCTGGACTGCATGTAGCTGTACATGAAGTAGAATACAGCAGGCGCAGCCACCGAAGGCAGTATCAGCGGATAAAGAGTGTTTATCATCCCCATTTTCGTGATGACATTTATGAATCCCATCGCGGATACCTGCGTCGGCATTACCAGGATCAGCATGATGAAAATGAATGCCGGCTTTTTGAGCTTGAAGTTATACGCATACAGTCCGTAAGCTGTGAGAGCTGAAAAGTATGTTGCCAGCACTGCGCATCCTGCAGATACTATAAGGCTGTTTTTGATTCCTGACAGTACCGGGAGCTTTGCATCATGGATAACGTTGTTGAAGTTCTTTGCAAATGAGCTTCCCGGAAGGAATGAGAACCCTGCCTGTATCTGCTGATGGCTCCTTGTGCAGTTGATAATGAGTATGTAGAAGAAGAACAGACACAGTATAGTGAGAATTATCAGTACGATATACGCTATGACCGTTCTTGCATGTGAAGGCTTCTTATCCATTGACGGCCTCCTTTCTCGGTTTGAATCTGTCTCTCTTTCTGACCTTCTTTTCGTTTTCCATAGGATTCAGATTGAAGTAAACGAGGAGGCAGAGAACCGCGCATATGATGAACAGGATCACTGATATAGCGCCTGCCATTCCGTAGTTCTTACTGTACAGGTGATTGTTCAGGAACATGATCAGTGTTGTTACGCTGCGGTCCGGCGATCCTTTTCCGTTGGTGAGGATCTGCGGTACATCGAACATCTGCAGTCCGCCGATCATGGATGTTATCAGAACATACACCAGGATAGGTCTTATCATCGGCAGCGTTACCCTGAAGAAGGTCTGCCTTGGTGAGCAGCCATCGAGCTCTGCAGCCTCGAACAGCGAAGGGCTGATACCCATTACAGCTGCCATGAGAAGTATCGTTGTGTTGCCGAACCACATCAGGAAGTTCATAAGTGCCACCAGCCCGCGCGTTCCGGTAACAGATGCAAGGAATCTGAAAGGCGTTTTCAGGATCCCCATAGATACCAGCGACGCATTTACAGGTCCGTTCTCCGAGAAAAGAGCGAAGAACAGCATTGCGAAAGCCGATGCCATGATCAGGTTAGGCATGTAGATAACGACCTTAAAGAATTGTTTGCCTTTGATCCTCAGCCTCACGTCAGTGAACCAGGCTGCGAGCAGAAGCGAAACGATTATCTGTGGAATGAATCCCGCCAGCCACAGGATCACCGTGTTGCCGGCATATTTGAGAAAGTCGCTTCCGAAAAGCGCCTTGTAATTGTCAAAGCCAACGGGTGTAGGCCCTATAATGGTCAGACCCGAACGATAGTACTCAAAGAAACTGTAGTATATTGTCTGTGCCAGCGGTATGAGCTGGAAAACAGTGAAGACTATGAAGAACGGTGCTATGAATATATACCCCCATTTTGCATAGCTCACTTCTTTAATTTTAGGTTTGTCTTTCTTAGGCATATTCGACCTCCTTGATCGGGGGATCCGTTTTTAAAATAAGTGGGGTGACCTTCCGGCCACCCCACTTTCAGCATGGCTGATATATTATTCAGGCCAGTTAACTGTTTCGATTTCTGGATAGATTTCCTTGATAGCTGTCTCGAAGTTTGCTTTAGCCTTATCGAGGTCAGCATTGCCGTCAAAGTAATCCTTCATAGCGCTCTGCATCTTCTCGATGACGCCCTGGTCATAAGGCGAAGCGATCTTCAGGCTCAGGCCTTCTGCAGCGTCGGAGAGCAGTGCATAGTGGTTCTGTCCACCGAGGAAGGAGTTACCTTCATAGTTAGCAGCGAGGTCAGCGATAACGCTCTTGCTGTTAACGAAGTCACCCTTTTCTGTAGCGATCTTGTTCAGGATGTCCTTATCTGTTGTCATCTTAATCATGATGTCAGCGATCAGGTCAGCATTGTCTGTTCCAGTAGCTGCTGTGATCCATGTACCGCCCCAGCACCAGTTAACAGGTCCAACACATACTGCGTAGTCGCCCCAAGCGCTCTTCTCAGGATCCTTTGTTCCATCCGGATCAGCATTGCCTGTCAGAGTGAAGTCGATTTCCCATGTGCATGCTGGGATGCAGAATACCTTAGCATCCTTGCCCTGGTCAGCTGCCCACTCAGCACTCCAGAGTGATGTCTTGTTGTTGAATCCCTTGTCTGTGTAGTCCTTTGTCATTGCTACCCAGTCCATGATGTTCTTGTCGATGTTCAGTGTCTTTCCATCTTCAACGAACGGAGCTGCGTCATTGTTGTAGAAAGGTCTGAATGTGTCATCATATCCTGAGAGCATGAAGTATCCGGCATCCTTCATCTTCTGAGCTGTCTCTGCGAACTTGTCCCAGTCAGCGAGAGCTGCCTGAACAGTTTCAGGATCATCAGATCCGAGAACTTCCTTAGCGATGGAACGTCTGTAAGCGATCAGTCCCGGGCAAGCCTGCCAGGAAACACCCTTTACGTTGCCGTCAGCATCGGAAACTACTTCCTTTGTGTAATCATACTGATCAGCTGTTGCATCGATAACTCCCGGAAGATCTGCAACGTTCATTGTTGCATCGGAGTTTGTGTACTTTCTTGCATAGTCAGCCTCAACCAGGAACATGTCGACCTTGCTGTCTGCATCTGCGCTTTCCTGTGCAAGGAGAGCCTCGTCGAGCTTGGTCTGATAGTTGTTTCCTTCGTTTGGCTCGATGATCCAGTTAACTACTGTTCCGTCTTTCAGAGTAGTTGTGGATCCGTCTTCTGCTACCTCAGCAACCTCTGGGTAGTAGTCATTGAAGCGTGTCTGGAATTCGTCGTTCCAGCACCAGATGTTGAGTACCTTGCCGGCTTCTGCAGCAGGTTCTGCTTCATCACCGCCACCGCCGCCGCATGCTGCCAGACCAAACATCATGGCTGCTGCAAGAGCGACACTCAGGAATGCTTTGAATCCCTTCTTCATTTTAATCCTCCTTAAATACTAGCTGTGGGTATGCTATTCTTCCCACTTTTTAACACTGTTTCCGCTAAGAAACTCTCCCGACACCATGATCTGTTCGGCTACACTCGTGCCTTCTATCGATTCCACAAGCTTGCGTACCGACTCTTTACCTATCCTGTCAGCATGCTGATACCAGGTAGTCAGCTGCGGGTTGAGTATCCTCGAAAGGTTGATCCCGTCATATCCGCATACACTTATGTCATCCGGTATGCTGAGCCCCCGCTCGAGGATCTCGGTCTGCCCTCCTATAAAGGAGAAATCGTCCGGGAACATTATCGCCGTAGGCGGCTGTTCCAGATCGAGCAGTGCCGCTGTCGCCTTCCTGACCGAATCAGCATCGTGGTATCTGGCCTCTGTCAGGTATTCAGGCGGAGTCTTGATGCCGTATTCTTCCATGGCACGGTTGAATCCCCTGATACGCTTCTGCGTTACAAGTGTGCGCTCGCCGTGGATAAAAGCGATCCTTTTGTGACCCTGTTCAGCCAGATAGGAAGCGAGTCTGTAAGCTCCCTCCTGATTGTCTGATACTACCGAGCTCAGATTGTCGAATGAATAGTCGATGGTTACCACCGGGAATTCGCTTCTGACAAGCTCGAGCACTTCCGGGTTCTGGAAGTCAACGCTGGCTATCACGACTCCGTCGCAGTTCCTGTACTTGCAGTGCTGCATGAATGACATCTTTTGTTTACCTATATTATTGCTGATAAAGGTGATGTCATACCCGTTGGCTTCGGCCTCCTCCTTGACGCTGTTAAGGACAAGTGAGAAAAACTCGTGTGTCAGACCGCTCATGGTGTCGTCGACAAACAGGACTCCGATGTTGTTGGATTTGTTTGTCTTGAGCAGTCTGGCCGCAGCATTCGGCATGTAATTGAGCTTACGTGCCGTTCGCTTGACCAGCTCAACTGTCTCAGGGCTGATCTCTGAATAGCCATTGAGAGCCTTTGAAACAGTAGCCGGGGAAACGCCGCATTCCCTGGAGATATCTTTTATAGTTGTCATTTCAGATACCTCCTTTCTGCCGCATTTCAGCGAATACGTGCGAAACCGTTTTCGTAGGTTCATTTTAAAATACTAAATCGTTTTCGTCAATAGGATTTTTGAATTTTTGTGCCCGATTTTTGGGAACCGCCCCATTTCGCCCAGTTTTCAACGTTTTTTCATATTATTTTTATTTTTTACTTTACAAACAGCGTGTTTTCCCAATATAATATTGTCAAATCTACGAAAACGTATTCGCTACAGAGGGGGCGCTAAATGAAATTCGGATATTTCGACGATGTCAACAATGAATATGTTATAACGACTCCCGAGACTCCCCTTCCGTGGATAAACTATCTCGGATCGCAGGAGTTCTTCAGGCTGATCTCAAATACGTCCGGAGGCTATTGCTTCTATAAGGACGCCAAGCTGATGAGACTCACCCGCTATCGCTATAACAACAGCCCGCTGGACTGCGGCGGTCACTACTATTATATAAAGGATGGCAGCTGCATATGGAATCCGGGATGGCAGCCTGTGAAGGCAGAGCTCGATTCCTATAAATGCAGGCACGGGCTTGGCTATACGGTCATTGAAAGTTCAAAGAACGGCCTGGATGCTGTTCAGGAGGTATTTGTACCGCTTCATGAAAACTGCGAGCTTACGAGACTCACCGTCACAAACAGCTCCCCTGCAGCAAAAGAAATAGATCTTTACAGCTATGTGGAATTCTGCCTGTGGGACGCTCAGGACGATGCCTCCAATTTTCAGAGAAACTTCTCCATCGGAGAGGTAGAGGTTGAAGGAAGCAGTATCTATCACAAGACAGAATACCGCGAACGCAGAAATCACTACGCAGTGTTCCATGCCAACAAGGACATCTGCGGATTTGATACAAGCCGTGATGAATTCGTCGGCATCTATAACGGAGCGGACAGACCGCGCGCTGTTGAAGCCGGCACCAGCTATAACAGTGTGGCCCACGGATGGGCCCCTGTCGGCAGCCATCATCTCAGGATCACTCTTGCTCCGGGTCAGAAGTATTCTTGCATCTTCATTCTCGGATATTGCGAGAATCCATTTGCTGAGAAATTCTCCGCGCCGGGAATCATCAATAAGAAGCCTGCTGACAGGCTCATCTCACTGTTCAGCACAGACGAGCAGTTCGACAAGGCATTCAGCGAGCTCAGCGATTACTGGAAGGAACTCCTCTCGGGCTACAAGGTCGATTCAGGAAATGAAAAGCTCGACAGAGCCGTAAACATCTGGAATCAGTATCAGTGCATGGTGACGTTCAACATGAGCAGATCTGCCAGCTACTATGAGAGCGGCCTCGGACGCGGCATGGGATTCCGCGATTCGTGCCAGGATCTTCTCGGATTCGTTCATCTGATACCTGAGAGAGCCCGCGAGAGGATAATCGACATAGCAAACACTCAGTTCCCTGACGGAAGCACCTATCATCAGTATCAGCCGCTGACAAAGCGCGGCAACATGGCCGTCGGAAGCGGTTTCAATGACGATCCGCTCTGGCTCATAGCCTGCGTCTCCGCTTACATAAAGGAGACCGGCGATTTCGGCATTCTCGATGAGCAGTGCACTTATGACAGCGATGAAAACAACACCGAATCTCTCCTCGATCATCTCAGGCAGAGCTTCGGATATACCACAACACATCTCGGACCTCATTCCCTGCCGCTCATCGGGCGCGCAGACTGGAATGACTGCCTCAACCTCAACTGCTTCTCGGAGCATCCGGGCGAAAGCTTCCAGATCACCGGCCCGAGCGAAGGCCCGGTGGCAGAGAGCGTATTCATAGCCGGCATGTATGTCAAATACGGTATCGAATTTGCCGATCTTCTGAAGCATACAGGCCATGATGCCGAAGCTGCTGATGTAATCAGCAAGGTGGACGCGATGCGCGCCGCTGTGCTTGACGCAGGCTGGGACGGAGAATGGTTCAGACGCGCCTATGACGCCTTCGGGGCGCCTATAGGAAGCAAGGACTGCAAGGAAGGCCGCATCTTCATAGAGCCTCAGGGCATGTGCGTCATGGCGGGCATAGGCACAGAGACCGGCGAAGCCGAGACAGCTCTTAAGAGCGTTGAAAAATACCTCGAGACAGAGTACGGCATCATGGTGCTGCAGCCTGCTTATACAGAATACCACCTCGAGCTTGGCGAGATCTCATCGTATCCGCCGGGCTACAAGGAGAACGCCGGCATATTCTGCCACTGCAATCCATGGATAGTGGTTTCAGAGGCGATGCTTGGACACGGTGACCGCGCTTATGACGTTTACCGCAAGACCAACCCGGTATTCCTTGAGGATATAAGCGATATACACCGCACAGAGCCATACGCCTATTGCCAGATGATCGCCGGCAGAGACGCCGCGACACACGGCGAAGGCAAAAACAGCTGGCTTACCGGCACGGCAGCATGGTCATTCGTCGCTGTCAGCCAGTACATACTCGGCATCAGGCCTGAACTCGATGGCCTCCGTGTCGACCCTTGCCTCCCTGCAGGCATTGACTCGTTCACATGCGTGCGCAGGTTCCGCGGATCCACCTATCACATCAGCGTGGAAAACGCTGCCGGCGGCATCAAAGGAACCTCCGAGGTAACTGTAAACGGCAAGCCATCCGGCAGCCTCATAGCTGTGCCGGACAAGCCTTCGGACATAGAAGTCCGCATAAAAATAAGCTAAAGCTTTTTCTTCATAACTTCCAACATATAAATAATTCCGCGGTCCGTCGTAATCAGCCATACGAAGGGCCGCGGAATTATTATTCCCGGACATTATATTTTTACAGGCATGCGGTCAGTTCATCTCTTACACTGCTCATCCTGTCATCGGATATGCCGAAATCCATCTGCTTATAGCTCCAGGCTGCACGCGATATCCCATGCCTTTCAAGCACACGGTTTATCACCTTATACCATTCCAGGGCTTCCTCCGGTGAAACAACATCTATGACGCCGTATTCACCGCAGTAGAGGTCGGCGCCATGCTCAGCTGCCTTGGCAAGGGCGGACTCAAACAGATTTTCAAACAATTCTTCTGTCGTTCCGGAATCGCTGAAGGCTATCCTCTTCTCTCTGTCGAGCAGCGGATCCCAGTACGCTCCCTGATGGGTGAAATCATGCGGTTCGTAGCAGTGGAAGCTGTATGCCACCAGAGCATCCTGCGGCGCGTCAAGGTCTTTGACTGCCCTTACATCGTTGTAACCATAGCTTCCGATAACTATCGCGGTTTCGGGAGCATGCACGCGGATACGGCGCACGCACTCAGTTGCTATCTTCTTCCACTCCGGGAGGTACGAGGCATCGGTTATCTCATTCAGAAGATCGAAAGCCACATTCCCGTGGTCTTTGCCGAATTCCTTCGCCAGCTTCTCCCACAGCTTCAGGAATCTTTCCTGATATTCCCTGTTTTCAAAGAATCCAGACTCCTGCTCTCCGGCGTCAAAGGAATACCCCGGTGCCTTGTGAAGATCGAGCATCACATTCAGGCCGTTTCTCTTTGCCGCGTCCACCGCCCTTCTGATCCTGGCGATGCCGTCGTCCATGAGCTCGGCAACATTGTAGTCCACAGGGAGCCTTACATGGTCTGCTCCCCAAGATGCTATTATTTCAAAGTCCTTCTCAGTGATGAAGCCATCGAGTCTTTCAGCGCTGTAATCGCACTGCGACATCCACCCTCCGAGATTGACCCCTTTGTAAAATCCTTTTTCCTTAAGCATGTCTCTTCCTTTCAGTTTCTGCTCTATGCAATTCACATCCTGATTATGATATATTAGTTATTAGTGAAACACCATCTGTTTTTTAAGAAAGCGAGCAGTTTTCATGACAAGAAAGCTAGTGTTCAGCCTTCTTCCCGTACAGATCATACTGGCGGCAGTCGGCACGGTCAACATGATAGTTTCCAGCTACTTTGCCAGCAACTATGTCGGCACTGAAGCGATGAGCGCCGTAGGTCTTTACGGACCGCTCAACATGCTCTTCGGCGCAGTCGCCCTTATGCTGACAGGCGGGTCGTCCATACTTTGCGGCGAATATCTCGGACGCGACAGCCGTGATAAGCTTCAGGAGATCTACTCTCTCGATCTTATTATATCGGCAGTCTCAGGCCTGCTTTTCACAGCCGCAGTGGTCATCATCTCAGTGTTTGACCTGACAGGTTTTCTTACACACGATGCAGCCGTCCGTCCGCTTCTCAACCAGTACCTGCTTGGGCAGGCTGCAGGCATACTCCCGCTCATTCTCAGCAGCCAGTTCGCGTCATTCCTTTTCATCGAAAACAAGGGCCGCATCACCCAGCTTGCGGTATCCGTTTACATAGTAGTGAATCTCGCGCTCAACTATCTTTTTGTAGCGTCCATGCACATGGAGGCCCTTGGCCTCGCGCTGGCATCATCGATAGGCATGTGGGCTTACCTCATAGTCGAATCCTGGTACTTCATTTCGGGAAGGTCACAGCTGCGTTTCACCGTGAAAAAACCCGATTTGCATGACTGTGCTGATCTTCTGAGGATAGGTCTCCCGGGTGCCACGATAAACGGTTACCAGACCTTCCGAGGTCTCATAGTCAACAGGCTGCTCGGGACCTACATAGGCGCTGCCGGTATATCGGCATTCGCTACAGCCAATTACATACTGGCTCTTTTCTGGGCCATTCCTACCGGGATGCAGGCCGTCTCAAGGATGCTCATGAGCGTCGCGATAGGCGAAGAAGACCGCAAATCGCTTACAGAAGTGATGCGGATCGCCATAACGCGCTACATACCGCTGATGTGCGCAGTCAGCGCTGCAGTAATGTTCATGGCTCAGCCGCTGACGAAGATCTTCTACAGCGATCCTTCAGATCCGGTATTCATGATGACCGTATGGGGCTTCCGCATTCTGCCGCTGTGCATGCCTCTTGCGATCCTGTGCAGCCACTATGTCAGCTACGCTCAGGCTGCTGATAAGCAGCGCTTCGTACACATCCTCACCCTGTTTGACGGTCTTATAAGCGTATCGATTTTCACAGCCGTTCTCATACCGTTTATCGGCATGAACAGCGTATACATCGCGAACGTTCTGAACGGGATAGTATCCATACTGATAGTGCTTCTGTATTCAGCAATATGCAACAGACACTTCCCGCGCTCGATCGATGAGCTGATGGTGATCCCTGACAGCTTCGGTGCCGCTGATGATGAGTACACCGAGATCTCTGTCACGGGCATCGATGAAGCCGTAGACATCTCGCAGCACATACAGGAATTTTGCTCGGACAAAGGCATAGATGCCCGCAGATCATATTACGCGGGGCTCGCCTCGGAAGAGATGGTTGTAAATGTTATCGATCATGGTTTCACCAAGGATAAAAAAGACCACTCCGTCGATGTCAGAGTGGTCTGTAAAGATGATGAAGTCATTATTCGGATCAAGGACGACTGCGTGCCTTTCGATCCGCAGGAGCGGAATCACATCGCCGAAGGCGGCGATGCCGCATCCAACATAGGCATACGCATGGTCTTTTCTATCGCGAAAAGCATCAGATACCAGAATCTTTTTGGTCTCAACGCGCTTACGATACGCATATAGCTTTTCCGCGCCTGCTCTGCCCTGCCGTCCGGTGTTACAGGGCATCCTTTCCGTTGTATTCAACAGCCATCATGGTTATATCATCGAACTGCACCGCTCCGTCTGCAAAGTCGGCTACGGCCCTGCGGACATTTCTCAGAAGCGCTTCGACAGGAGCATCTCTGTCCGCATTGAGCGCCTCAAGCATGCGGTCTGTTCCAAACAGCTCCTCGTCTGTGTTTGCCGCCTCAGGAATGCCGTCGGTGTATACAAAGAGCTTGTCTCCCGGCTCGAGCTGCAGCTCGTAATTCCTGTATTTTACGCCTTCCATGCCGCCTACGACGAATCCGTGCGTATCCTCTACAAGTTCATAGGACCCGTTTATATGGCCTATTACCGGATATTCATGCCCGGCGTTCACTGCTGTGAGCTTTCCGCTTGAAAGCTCAAGTATGCCCATCCAGACGGTGATGAACATCTCCATCTGATTGTTTGCGCATATCTCATTATTTGCCTTCTCAAGCACCTCAGCAGGTGAGATGCTGGCCGCAGTAGCATATGATTTCAGAAGCACCTTCGTGGTCATCATGAACAGTGACGCAGGTACTCCCTTTCCGCTTACATCCGCCATTACCAGGCACAGATGGTCATCATCTATCAGGAAGAAGTCATAGAAGTCTCCTCCTACCTCCCTGGCCGGCTCCATCATGGCAAACAGCTCAAATTCCTTCCGTTCAGGGAACGGAGGAAAGTCATGCGGAAGCACGCCCGTCTGTATCTGGCTCGCCATATGAAGCTCGTTGCTTACCCTTTCGCGTTCGGAGCGCTCCTTGTGCAGCTTTTCCACCTTTTCCATTTTGCCTTTGACATAGAGCTGCAGAAGAGCAATAGAACCGACAACAAAGGCTCCCATTGCCAGCATATAGAACCACGCCTGCTCATAAAAGGCATTCGCCTTGATGATAGTAGTCTCTATGGCTTTGGACTTCCGTCCCATCGCGTCCTGCACCTGCATGTCGAACCTGTAGGTTCCTCCCCGCAGATTCGTATAGGTCACAGGATCCATCTCGCTTCGTCTGACAGTCGTCGGTTTTCTTTCGAAGCCGCTCAGCATATAGGATATCATCGGGTCAGTAAGCGAATAGTTGTAAACATAAGCATGGACTGCAAGTTTTTTTGTTCCTGCAGGTATATGGAATCTTCCCTTTTCGTCCGGATAAATGTACTTGCCGTCCGCCCTGACATAAGGGACAGACATCTTGAGGTCATCGATATCCTCGAGGGACTGCTCGATGTTGACCTTCGTCACACCGGTCCTGCCGGCGATGTAAAGATCGCCGTCCTCCGTCACATAGTTGTAGGAGTTGCTGGTTGCCGCGCATGGCAGCCCGTTGGCAGCTCCGTAGTGGACAGGATCTGAAGCTTTGTTCTTCAGCAGCTTTTCGGCAGGTATGATGTAGATGCCGTCACTGCTGAGCACCCACATATCACCTTTGCTGTTTGAAACGATATCAAGGTTGTCCGGATAAGGGAAAGTGTCTATCGTGGTGACCCTGTAGTTCTCGTCCATATAGGCAAGTGATCCCGTAACGAGCCAGAACACCTTGTTGTTCTCATCGTATTTTATCCGCATTACGACACCCGAAGTCAGTCCGTCATCCTTTCCGACATCGCGGATGCCTTCGCTGTTTATGATATATATGCCGTCACCGTTTCAGCCGACAAGTATGTCACCATTAGGCGCTTCGCATACATTGAGAGTCTCACTGTTGACTATGCCGCTGGCCCTGTTGTAGGCGGCAGTCACTTTATCGCCTTTGATCACATTGGCTCCGCCCGTTACCGCGGCCAGCATGCTGCCGTCATGCATCTCATAAACACAGCGTATGCGGTCAGACACAAGTCCGTCTGATTCGTCAAACACTGTAAGCTCCCCATGGTCGTATCGCAGAAGCCCCAGTGCTTTCCATGTGGATATCCACAGACGGTCATGGCTGTCCTTTATGATGGAGCGGATGCGGATGCCGTCAAGCATCCCGATAAGATCATCGGACTGCTGCCCTTCACTCAGGGGGCCTCCGTCCGCAGCCCTTACAGACGTAAGCGGCAGGGATTCAAGCACCTCTTTTTCATCAGTAACGGTGAGTCCTGTGTCAGTCCCCATGAAAAGCTTTCCATCAAGCATGCATGTGGTATTTACGACATCTTCGGCAAGTCCGAAGCGATCAAATACATCGGTGAAACGGTTATTGACGAGTTTCATCACTCCCTGGCGCGTTGATGTGAACCAGAGATTGCCCTCGTAGTCCATCATCACATGGTCCACGGAATTGTTGAGAGGAAGATGATCCAGCGCGTGGAAGCCGTCCTCGCCTATAACGCCCGCCCCGCTTCGTGAGCAGACCCATATGTAATCGCCTATCTCGGCAAAGTTGTAGACGCTTACCAGCGGAGATATGTCTATCTTCTCCGCAGTATCGAAACCGCTCTTGAGGCTGACATGAAAGACGCCCTCATCTTCAGTGCCATAGTATATCCATCCGGGCCTGTCGATGTCAGGATAGACGCAGGTTATAGGGTGCATGGTCTCGTCTTTCTCATAATAGTTTACGAGATGTCCGTCACGCATAACGAATACATTGCCTTCATGCGTGGTGCCGTAGATCAGGTCATCATTGCCCGAGACCATGTTTTCAACGTACGCGCCTTCGATCAGGTCATCTGTCGTCATATGGAGCAGTTCGAGGTCCGGAGTGAACATGGACATGCCCGCTGTTGTGCCTACATAAATATTGCCGGATCCATCGCCCTGGATATCGTTTATCTTTGATGAACCTAGTCCGTCACTTTCGTCCCAGAAGCGGAATTCACCATTCTCCATCAAGGCAACACCGTTGTCATTTGTGCCGACCCAGAGCCTGTCCTGATTATCCACATACAGGCTCGATATGCTGTTGACTCCGTGTGTGGAATCCAGACGTTCAAATGTATTGCCGTCATATCTGACAAGTCCGGAGCAGCAGCCATATTGTACACTTTATTGTTTTTTCTGCTTTGATCTTAAATGTCATCAGATTATTATCTTTGTCTGTCCCTTACCCTTTGTTACGGGCTGAAGCCCATACATAGTTAATTATACAAGAAAAAGTCCCCGCAGTATAGCGGAGACTTAGCCATGGTTAACTTATGAATTGCAGTTATTGTGTTTCTTCGCCCTTCAGTTCCCTGATCCTGGCAAGTATCATTTTTTCATTGTACAGGAAGAAGAGACATGCGCCCGTAACGCAGGTGACAAAGGCCACTGCGGCGGTAGCCCTGTAGCTTCCCGGCGTGCCCGACACCGTGATGGATGTGAACACCACCATGGCGAGGGCCTGACCCATCTTGAACGCGAAGGTCCTTGCGGCAAAGAACATGCCGCTGCGGTCTTCACCTGTCTCCAGGCGGCTCAGCTCAGCTACATCGGCAACACAGGCCTGCGGCAGGATGCCTAGAATGGCCATCGGCACGGACGCACAGACTGCTACTATGAATCCCCAGTACAGTCCCTTTCCGCAAAGGAAGGTGATCAGAAATACCACAGCGTAGCCGAAGAACCCGGTGATGATCATTCTCTTCTTTCCGATCTTAGGGGCGAGCTTATTTACCAGCGGATACTGCACTACGCTGAGAGCCGTCATGGTGGCCGTCAGCACGAATGTCCATGTGTCTTCTATCCCCATCAGCTTTGTCTCATAGAACGCGAGTCCGGTCTGGAACAGAGTAAGAGCAAAGAAATATATCACATCGCTGTATACGAAACGGCGGAACTGGCCGTTCTGGAATGTCTTGAGCAGGGATGAGAAAGCCTTTGTCTCGCTCGGTTTCGCCTCGAGGTAATCGCGCTCCTTGATATAAAGGGACGGAACCAGCATGGCTATGCACGCGAGGGTCGCCATGATCGCAACGGCAAGCCTTACGGAGCCCGCCGGTCCGACGGCATCCTGAAGAGCGCCGGCGACATTAGGCAGCATGAAGGATATTGACTGACCTGCTATGAAAGTAAATGAAATGTATGTCGATACATTGATGCGGTGCTCCTGAGTGTCTCCGAGCTCCGCGATCAGCGCGTTGTACGGCGTGCAGAAAATGGTCATGAACAGATAGAAGGTTATCAGCAGAGCGAAAAGCACCGCGTCGTTCACTACTATGTTTCCTGTCTGCGGCAGCGTGAAAAGGCCGATGGTAATGAACGCGAAAGGTATCGCTATAGCGCGCATGAACGGTATGCGGCGGCCGCCCTTATATCTGGCGCGGTCCGACCATCCGGCTATCAGCGGGTCTGTGACAGCATCGAAGACACGGCCGACAGCAAGTACAAGTCCGAACAGGGTCAGCTTGAATACGATCGGATGCTGTGTTATGCCCGACGCGAATATTCCTGTAAGAGGATTCTGCTCATCAGGCGTACCGGTATAATAATAGACCATCCAGTTCGAGACTATTCCCGAAAGCAGGCTCCATCCGAACTGTCCTACGGCAAATATCCAGAGCAGCTTGTTTGTGATTGGTTTCTTCTGCATTTCATCTCTCCTAATATAACAAAAAACGAAAAGAGCAGCTTATTCAACTGTCCCTTCCCTTTCCCCGGTACATTGTAGCACGGAGAGCACATATAACGACACTCTTTTTTGCAGTATAGTTTCCTTATTCGCAGGATCCTTTGAGCGGCGCTCCGGCAAAGCTTACCGCGGCTCTGGCGAGCACATCTGTAGGATCGACGACCGGGAGCGCTGTTTTCCCGATAATGCCGAAGGCCACAGGAAGCTCGGTGCAGCCGAGTATCAGTATCTCCGCCCCTTTCTCCTGCATCTCGGATATCACTCCGTCCAGATCGAGCTCAGAAAAGTCCATTCTGCCGGCCTTTACATAGTCGTAGATAAGGCTCATGATAACAGCCTGCTTTTCTTCAGAAAGATATACAGGCTCTATGCCCTCTTCAGTGAGCGCACTGCCATAAACTCCGCTCTGACAGGTGCCGTCTGTGGCCAGCACGCCGGCCTTCTTTACGCCCCTGCTTCTTAAAAGCTGCGCGGTAAGGCGCGGCATGTGGAGCACAGGCACATTTATGGCTTCACATATGCTGTCATAGAAGAAATGCGCGGTATTGCACGCCATCATAAGAGCGTCAGCACCGGCCGCCTCGAGCCGCATCGCGCTCTTTTTCATCTCAGGCAGCGGATCGGCTCCGCCGTGCAGTATGGCGGCTGTCCTGTCTGCTATCCTGGTATTGCAGTCTATGAGAACGGGAATGTTTTCCTGATCGCAGTCCGCTGCAGTATTTTCGAGTATCTTTTCGGCAAGATCGTATGTGGCCAGAGGTCCCATGCCGCCGATTATTCCAATAGTTTTAAAATTGTTCATTTTTACTTATTCCGCTTTCCCGGATCCGAGTCAGATTATCTCCGTCAGGATCCTGATAAAAAAGATTACAAGCACGGCGATCATGAGCGGTCTTACGGCTTTGGCGCCTTTCTTTTCGAAGAACGTGACACCTATGTAATTGCCGATGATGCCGAATATACCGCCGAAGAAGCCCAGCAGTATTATTACCTTGCCGTTAATAAGGTAAACAGCAAGTGATGTGATGTTTGTCGTAAGATTGATGGACTTCGCAACTCCATTGGCCTCTCCGAGGCTGAAATGCGCGTACGCTGTAAGCAGCAGTATCAGGAAAGTGCCTGTTCCGGGTCCGTAAAATCCGTCATAAGCGCCTATAAGAAGAGCCACTATCGCTGAGCGCACCAGCGTCTGACGGGTGCCGAGAGGCTCTTTCGGCTCGTCCATCTGTCTGTTTCGCATAACATACAGCGCTGTGAGAGGAATAATGACGAGCATTATCCTTTTGAACAGCTCCGCGTCCACCATGAGAGCGAGCCTGGCGCCCGAGGAGGACCCTGCTACAGCCATCAGTATGCACAGTGCCGCCTTTTTCCACGGAATATATCCGAGCCTCGCGAGCCTGTATGTTGAAACCGTGGTTCCCATTCCCGAGCTCAGCTTATTGGTAGCTATGGCGTTATGGACGGGAACTCCCGCAATCATATAAGCGGGCAGCGAGATTAGTCCCCCGCCGCCCGCGACTGCATCGACGAACCCTCCGAGGAATGTCAGAGGGCATACTATCAAAAATGTCCAGATGCTTAATTCCATATCAGCAATGATCTCTTAGTCCCATTTCTGCCCTTAGCCCTTGATAAGAGGTCTGAGCCTGCGGGTCAGCACAGCTGCAAGCAATATCTTGAGCGCATCCGGTATGATATACGGGAAAACGCACCATGAAAGAGCTGTGACAAGTCCGATGCTTCCGCTGTCCCTTGCGTACACCACCATAAACCACGCGGTCCCGAATGCGTAGCAGACCAGAAGGCCTGCGATCATCGACGCGATAAGCACCTTATTGCTCTTGCCGAAGAGTGCCTCAGCCAGCCACATGACCAGAGCTGAAAACACAAATCCGATTATATAACCGCCTGTCGCTCCGAACAGATGTCCAATGCCGCCGCTGAATCCCGAAAAAACAGGGAGTCCGGCAGCTCCGAGCAGAATGTACACCAGAACAGCGAGCGTTCCGTTTCTGCCGCCAAGCAGGCCAACAGCAAGAAATACGCCGAATGTCTGCATGGTAAACGGAACAGCTGCAGGAATCGATATCCATGAGCATACAGCCATGACCGCGGCACAAAGCGCGATCATGGCAGCATCTTTTGTATTCAGGCCGGCATGGCCTGCTTTGTTTTTAACTTCTGAAGAATTAACCAATTTGAATTATACCTGCACTTTTCTTAGATTTATGCCTTTGCGGCTTCCTTTGCCTCTCTTCTTGTCTCATAATCACTGATGATCATGGCAGCGGAGAGGTCACCTACTACGTTGATTCCGGTACGGCCCATATCGAAGATACGGTCAACGCCTGCTACCAGAGCGATACCTTCAACAGGCAGTCCTACTGACTGGAGTACCATAGCGAGCATGATCATGCCTGCGCCCGGTGTTCCGGCTGTGCCTATCGAAGCGAGCGTAGCTGTCAGAACGATGGTCACCATCTGGCCGAGAGTCAGATCGATGCCGAAGCAGCTCGCGATGAAGATTGCGCATACACCCTGATAGATAGCAGTACCGTCCATGTTGATAGTAGCTCCGAGCGGAAGTGTGAAGCTTGCTACATCCTTGCGGCCGCCCATCTTCTCAGCACATTCCATTGTGACAGGAAGTGTTCCGATCGAGGATGTGCTCGAGAATGCGAACAGGAATGCAGGAAGAGCTCCCTTGAGGAACGCTATCGGGCTCATGTGTCCGAGAGTCTTTACTGCGATCGAGTAAGTAAAGAAAGCGTGGACTGCGTAAGCGATGTATGCTGTAAGCAGTACCATGGCGAGTGATCCGAGCACCTGAGGGCCATTGACTGCAACTACCGGTGTGATCAGGCAGAATACAGCGATCGGAGTCAGCTTGATGATTCCTCTCATGATGACCATGAATACTTCATAGGCGCTGTCGATCCATTCCTTGAAAGGAAGTCCCTTATCTCCCGCGATGATGATGCCGAATCCGACGAAGAGAGCGATCACGATTACCTGCAGCATGGTCGAGCTGACCATTGGCTCAAACAGGTTTGACGGGAAGATATTTACGATCGTATCCATGAAGCTGGTTGGCTCAGCTGCTTCGTAAGCCAGATCGCTTGTCTCAAGCACCTTATACGATCCCTTGAAGAGGTTCGCGAAAATGAGACCGATAACGATGGCAAACGCTGTTGTGCAGAAGTAATAGATGATCGTACGGAGTCCGATGGTTCCTACCTTCTTTATGTCAGAAAGCGATACGACGCCCTGAACGATCGAAGTGATAACGATCGGAACTACGATGAACTTGAGCAGGTTGAGGAAGATAGTACCGAAAGGCTTAATATATGCTTCGGTAAAATCAGCTGCTCCTGCCGACAGGAAGATGAGTCCTGCTACGATACCAAGGCCGAGGGCGATGAATATCTGGATCGGCAGTGAATTCTTGATTTTTTCCATATTAACCTCCTTTTATAGCAACATGCATGACAGTGACCGTCACTGCCACAGTTCCCTAACGGCGGCCATGACCTCCACCTGACCGCCGGCAAAGGCTATTTAAGCAGCGCTGCTATGGCTTCAGCGCACTTGACACATTTTTCCTTGGAAATAGAAGCTATCGATACACGAATGCCCTTCGCGAGAGCAAGGCAGAAAATATCCTGCTCTTCAAGCTTCTGGCAGACTCCCGCAGGGTCATCACATGCTATTGTTACAAAGAAGCCGGCGCTGAACGGTACGCATTTAACTCCGTTGTCGTTGAGGGTCTTCTCAAAGATGCGTCCGCGCTCGAGCAGCATGTCGCGGTATCCTCTTCTCTCCTCGTCCACCCTGGCTCTGAGTTCAGGATCCTCGTAGATCTTGCCCATCACCACCATGGCCGAACGGTTGCAGTTAGACCATGTGGAACGAGCAAAATACTCTGCTGCACGTCTGAATTCTTCAGCGTCTTCCTCGTTCTTAGCCATGCATACGATGGCTCCGCATCTCATTCCGTAAGCTGTAAGGGTCTTGGATGCGCTGTATCCGAAAATGGTGAGCACGTGATCGCCAAGATCAGCAAGCTTAGGTACAAATGCACGCACCTCATCTTCTTCGCCCGCGTAATCGATATACGCGACGTCGAGGAAGAGCACCACTTTGCTTTCAGCCTTGTTAATAGCTGCGATCATTGCATCCCAGTCCTCAAGGCTGAGCGCGTATCCTGTAGGATTGTGTGCAGGAGTGTTGATCATGACAACCACCTGATCCTGCACCGCTGCGAGCTCGTTAAGCTGTTTTTCGAAATCGGCAGCGTCAAACACGCCCTCTTCATTGAAAAATCTGAAGGTTCTGAGCTTGCGGCCCTGCGTAACGGCGATGTTTTTATAGTTTGCCCAGCACCAGTCGTGTGTGAGCACGCTGTCGCCGTAGTTTGAATAGTTGGCGATAACGCTCGTGATGCTTCCGGTGCCTCCCGGAGTCACGCACAGATTGACATGTCCTGACGGTTCATAGTTGCCGAAGAGGGCCTTTACCACAGCTTCCTTGAAAGCCGGTGTGCCCGTGATAGGCGCGTACTCAGCGTAGTCTGCAGGTGTAAGCGTTCTGATAGCTTCCACAACAGATGACATAACTACAAGGTCGCCGTTGTCATCGAGAAGAGCCCCTACAGTAGCATTGACTACCGCATCCTTGCCCTTTGCTGCGATCGCCGCCTTGGCACGTCCGCTCAGTGCGAATACCTTATCAGCAACAGGAATAGTCCTGCCATTCTCTTTTACAAAACCCATTTATATCATCTCCTTTTATTCAACTAAACCGGATATGCTTTGTTTTTTGTGTCGATGGCAGCAGGATCCATCTTGCTGCGAAGCGCCGCCCTCCTCTTGAAGTAGTCGAGTGCCACCTGTCCGAACAGCGCGTATGTCAGCACGTCCTCATCCTGCTCCTTGTAATCGCCTACCTCAGCTGTGAGCTTTTCGAGCTCAGGTTCGAGAAGGTCTGCCGGACGGCAGGTGATCCTCTGGCTCTGATCGATCTTGGCCAGCACATCAGGATTCATAGGCATCGGAGTCTGTCCGTATTTGCCCTTCAGGATCTCCTGAGTCTCCTTCGACAGCACCTTATATCTCTCACCCATCAGTACGTTGAGAACAGCCTGTGTTCCGACGATCTGCGAGGACGGTGTTACGAGAGGCGGCATTCCGAGGTCGTTCCTCACGCGAGGCACTTCCTGAAGCACTTCAAGATACTTGTCTTCGGCGTTCTGATCCTTAAGCTGCGATACGAGGTTCGAAAGCATTCCGCCAGGAACCTGATAGATAAGAGTCTTGATGTCGGTACCGAGCACCTTGGTGTTCATGAGGCCGCTCTTGAGGTCTTTGTCTCTTATTGTCTGGAAGTGAGCAGCTATCTTCTCGAGCAGTCCCATGTCCAGACCTGTATCGAGTTCGGTTCCCTTGAATGTCTCTACCATTACCTCTGTAGACGGCTGGCTGGTGCCTCCCGAGAACGGCGATATCGCTGTATCGATAACGTCGACTCCGGACTGGGCCGCTACGTAATAAGTGATAGGTGCTACACCGCTGGTGCAGTGTGTATGGAGCTGGATAGGAATATCCACCGTCTCCTTCAGCATGGCTATCATCTCGCCTGCGGCTGTAGGAACCATGAGTCCTGCCATGTCCTTGATGCAGATCGAGTCCGCGCCGAGCTCCTGGATGCGGAGGGCACGGCCCTTCCAGTATTCAGGCGTGTACGGCTCTCCGATTGTATAAGACATAGCTACCTGAGCGTGAGCTCCGTATGCCTTTGTCGCTTTTACTGCTGTCTCAACATTGCGCAGGTCGTTCAGAGCGTCGAATATCCTTATCCTGTCGATGCCGTTGTCGATCGACTTTTTTACGAAATAGTCAACAACGTCATCCGAATAGTGTCTGTATCCGAGAAGGTTCTGGCCTCTGAGCAGCATCTGCAGCTGTGTGTTAGGCATTGCCGCGCGAAGCTTTCTGAGTCTCTCCCACGGATCCTCGTCGAGGAATCTGATGCAGGAGTCGAAAGTGGCTCCGCCCCAGCATTCAACGGCTTCATAGCCTACCTGATCCATCATGGCCAGAGCAGGCTCCATGTCTTCGAAAGGCATTCTTGTAGCTATCAGTGACTGCTGACCGTCTCTGATAGCAGTCTCCATTATTTTTATTTTCTTTCCCATTTTATTCCTCCGTTGATATCAGACACCGAATATAGCCATGAATACGCCGGCAGCAACTGCCGTACCGATAACTCCGGCTACATTAGGGCCCATGGCATGCATGAGCAGGAAGTTCGTAGGATCGGCTTCGGCGCCAACCTTCTGCGATACTCTCGCTGCCATAGGCACTGCGGATACACCTGCAGAGCCTATGAGCGGGTTGATCTTGCCGCCCGAAAGCTTACACATGAGCTTGCCGAAAAGCACACCAGCGGCTGTTCCGAAGGAGAACGCTATCATTCCGAGGATGACGATCTTGATCGTCGTCCACTTGAGGAACGCCTCAGCGCTTGTGGTGGCTCCTACTGAAGTTCCCAGGAATATTACTACGATGTACATGAGCGCATTGGAAGCAGTCTCCTGCAGCTGACGCACTACTCCGCTCTCGCGGAAGAGATTTCCGAGCATGAGCATTCCGATGAGCGGTGCTGTCGAAGGCAGTATGAGGCATACTACGATCGTAACGACTATCGGGAACAGGATGCGCTCCCTCTTGGAAACTTCCCTGAGCTGCTCCATCTTGATTTTACGTTCCTCTTCAGTTGTGAGTGCCTTCATGATAGGAGGCTGTATGATCGGTACGAGCGACATGTATGAGTACGCCGCTACCGCGATAGGTCCCATGAGATCCCTCTGTCCGAGCTTCATTGCCAGGAAGATGGATGTAGGGCCGTCAGCTCCTCCGATGATGCTGACTGCAGCTGCCTGAGCTTCGGTGAACCCCATGAGCATGGCCAGCAGGAAAGCTCCGAAAACTCCGAACTGCGCCGCGGCTCCGAGAAGGAAGCTCTTAGGGTTTGCGATCAGAGGTCCGAAATCCGTCAATGCTCCGACTCCCAGGAATATGAGAGACGGGAGTATCGTCCACTCATCGAGCATGAAGAAGTAATGCAGCAGTCCGCCCTCTTCCATGATAGGCGGATACAGATTTACAAGCAGCATGCCGAACGAGATCGGAAGGAGCAGGAGAGGCTCATATTCTTTGACTATGGCCAGATACATCAGACCAAGGGCGACCGCGATCATTATCACATTGCCTATGGTGAGATTGAGGAATCCGGTCTGCTGAGCCAGGTTGATTAAGGTATCTCCCATTTCTTCTACCTCCCGGTACTATTCTACGTAAGCTACAGTCTGGCCCGATGCAGTGGCGTCTCCTTCTGAAACAACGATCTTGCTGACTGTGCCGTCTTTAGGTGCTACGACAGGGATCTCCATCTTCATGGCCTCGAGCACGATTATGGTGTCGCCGGCCTTTACCTGCTGTCCCTCGCTCGCAACGATCTTGAAGACCTTGCCTGCTGTTCCGCATACGACCGGATCACCCTTTCCTTTGCCGCCGGACTTGGCCGCAGCTTTTTTAGGTGCCGGTGCAGCTGCCTTCGCTGGTGCAGCAGCTGCTGCAGGAGCAGCGCTTTCGCCGGCCCTTTCTATTTCAACTTCGAATTCTTCGCCGTTTACTCTTACGATGTATGTCTCCATGTTGCCCTCCGTACATTCCTGACGATGTATCCTTCTGCCGGTACACCTTCTTCATCTTTCAGTTGCTGATTGATCGCTGCCATGATAGCGGCGATGATCTCAGGCCTGATGCCCTCAGGTTCATCAGGCTCGGCTGCCGCCTCAGCAGCCGGAGCTGCTTCAACTGCGGGCTTCCTAGGCGCGAACGCCTTGCCCAGCAGCCATATGCAGATCGAAATGAATATCAGTACAGCAAATACCGTACCCATTCCGATGAGCGTATACAGCAGCGCGGTCAAGAATATCTGTCCTAAACTCATATCATCACCTACCTGCTGTTAACGAACGTCTGAAGCGCTCCGATCAGATACTTTCTGGAGTCTTCAGGCGCGATCACCTTGTCTGCGAATCCGTGCCTTGCCAGAGCTACAGCGCTCGACTGCGAATCGCGGAACTGCTGCTCGAGCTCGTTTGACCACTTTCCGAAAATGATCTCCGCAGCCTGGCGCGGCTCAACGATGCTGACATTGGCATCTTCCCACATGAATACGTAATCCGCTCCGAGACCCTTTGAGTTCATCATGCTGTAGGCGCTTCCTACTACTGAACCCGTTATTAGGTTGAATTTCGGAACATCCGATGTGACCAGTGCCCTGATCATCTTCTCAGCTGCTCCAGGCAGGAAGGCCTCTGTCTCGGAATCTGTCTTATAGCCGTCAGTATCCGTAACAGTCAGCAGAGGAATGTGGAATCTGGTGCAGATGTCGATAAGCTTTGCGGCCTTGTCACAGCCGGCAGCAGTCAGGCGCTTCTGACCTTCAACAGTGTTGCAGGCAACGACTCCGAGCGGCATTCCGCCCAGTCTTATGAAGCCGGTCACCATGCTCTGGTCGCTACCGCCGCCGCATTCCGTAAACGCTCCGTCATCTGACAGCTCGGACAGGATGGCTCTTGCATCACCAACGCTGTCTTCGATGCCGTCACAGCTGCGGTTGAGCTCTGCATCGCTTACCTCAAGGATATCAGGCATGAACCTGCTGCTCGACGGCAGCATGTCTACGAGGCCGCGGATGTTTTTAACGATCTCAGGCCACTCGAAGGTCCCGTCATCTGATGCCTTTACGTATGGGTTGTCACCGATAGCGTTGCTGACTACCTTCTGTGGATTAACGAATAAGCTGCCCTTGTCTTTTTCTATAAAGACAAAATCAGCAAGCTGCGCAGCTACAGACATTCCGCCGCCGCACTGTCCTGTTACCGCAACTATCTGCGGGATCAGTGCCGACGCCTCCGCCTCTTTTCTGTAAAGCTTCGCGAACTGATTCAGTCCGTCAAGCCCTTCTTCGATACGGAATCCCGCACAGTCAAGAAGCCCGATCACAGGAGCCTTTGCCCTGATGGCATGCTCGTACAGATCGACTATCTTGCGGCCGTGCTGTTCTCCAAATGTACCGCCCATTACTTCGCTGTCCTGGGCATAAACAAATACAAGGCTGCCGTTGATCGTGCCGTATCCGGTGACCACGCCGTCTGACTCCTTTACGGAGTCCGGGTGATAAAACTCGGTATACCTGGCCGAAACGTGCTCGCCCGTTTCCATGAAGCTGCCCGGGTCAAGGAGTTCTGTGATCCTTGAAACCACGGCAGTTTTCTCGTCACTTGCAATTACCTGCATAAGTTCCTCCTTATGGGCTAAAGATAGTAGCACTAAAATTTTCCCTGATTGTATTCTACATTGAAATATGATGTTAGGCAAACAAAACAAAGCAAAACAAAGGATTTGGAGCCTTTCCGGACAAAAAAAGCGGAGAAATTTTGTTCTCCGCCACAAATTATTATTTTTTGTAAGAAAGCTCTCCTTTTACGGTCTGAGTTCCAGATACATGGCTCTGTACTGCCATGCGGAAGCTTCCCACGATACGTCCTTTGCCATGTCTCTCTGCACCATCTCGTCCCAGTGCCAGCGATCCGTGAAATAGAGCGTCTTGGCGCGGTTGACCGCGTCATAGAGCAGCCCGGCTTCATATCTGTCAAAGGTGAATCCGTTGCCTGTCTGAGTGAACATATTGTAAGGCTCTACGGTATCTTTCAGTCCGCCTGTCTCGCGCACCACCGGGATGGTTCCATAGCGCATGGCGATCAGCTGCGTAAGTCCGCACGGCTCAAAGAGCGAAGGTACGAGCAGGGCGTCTGCTCCGGCGTAGATCCTGTGAGCTCTTCCCTCATCGTACATGATGCACGAGCATACGCTTCCCCTGAAGTCATTTTCGAACCAGCGGAACGAATCCTCGTAGCGCACGTCTCCTGTGCCGAGAACGACTACCTGCGTGTTTCCGTCTATAAGTGACGGAAGTATCTGATTGACGAGATCGAGCCCCTTCTGATCGGTAAGGCGGCTGATAAGTCCTATCACGAACTTGCCCTCGTCCACCTCGAGTCCGAGCTCCTCCTGCAGAGCGCGCTTGTTGGCCTTCTTCTTATCGAGCACCTCCGTTATGCTGTAAGGCTCGGCGATCTTCGTGTCTTTCGACGGATCCCACTGTGCCACGTCTATGCCGTTGACGATGCCGCGGAGCTTTCCTGAGTGATAGCGCAGGTGAGCGTCGAGGTTTTCACCGTAGAAAGGTGTCTCTATCTCATCAGCGTAGGTATTGCTTACGGTGGTGATGATGTCAGCATATGTCAGACCAGCCTTCAGCATGTTGGCGTCGTCGTACCCCGTCTTGAACACATCCTTGTTGAAGATGTATTCAGGAAGATTCGTCCAGTAACGCAGTGTAGGAATGTTGTAAACGCCCTGGAAGCGGAGATTGTGGATAGTAAGCACTGTCTTGGCGTCCCTGAGCGCTGTATCGGCAAACTGTGTGCGCAGGAATACCGGCACAAGGCTCGCCTGCCAGTCATGGCAGTGGATGACATCAGGGATCCAGTCCATGTAGTTGAGCGCGGCAAGAGCGGCCTTGCAGAAGTAGCAGTATTTAGGGATGTCATCTACGAGGTTCACATACGGGCTGCCGTTTGTAAAGAACTCGTCATTATCGATGAAATCATAAACCACGCCGTCATGGACATATTCCATTATGCCCACGTAATAGTGTGTTCCGTCCGCGCAGAGATCCATGTCGAAAGAGCCGCGGTATACCATCTTCTCCTGAAATTCCCACGGTATGCAGTGATAGCGAGGGATAATGACCTTTACGTCGCAGTTGAGCTCCGCGAGCGCCTTAGGCAGAGCGTACATTACGTCGCCCAGCCCGCCTGTCTTAACGAACGGGTAGCACTCCGAGCCGATGAAAGCGATGCTTCTTCTCGGCTGCGGAAGAGTGTTTTCCACAGCTGTATTTTCTGTGTTTATTGTCTTTTCATTTTCCATCAGAATTCTCCTGTATTTCATATATCATCATCGGAAGCTCTTCACCCAGTTGAGCAACGAGTCCCTGTAAACATTTTCACTTACTTCCTGCTTCATGCGGTCGGTCAGAGGGCCGTTGGCAGAGAGCTTCGCGAGTATCTCAGCCTGGAGCTCCTCTATGCTCATGTCCTCATAGGCCTTGCCGGGCTCCGCTCTCTGAGGCATCTCAGCGAAAGAATCCGCCTGAGGAGCCGCTGCCTCTGTCACAGTCTTCTTGATAGGCTCAAAATGTTCGCCGCCGTCCGACGGTATCCATATCTCTGCGCCGCAGCCTTCAAGAGTGAGCCTCAGCCTGCCCTGATACGAGGATATCTCCTCTCCGTAAAGGGCTCCCGTATAGGATCCTTCGAGTCCCAGATCGAAGCTCTCCGGGCTGTCGCTGTTGTTGACTGTTACAAGTATATCACCGCGCATGAAGGCATACCTTAAAGTCGTAAGATCCATCTCGCGGTAATCACCGTACCAGAGCGCGGATTCCCTGCCGTGGATCTTTCCGAGCGCGGTTATTATCTGCAGCGGCATATTGTCTTCAGCCGATAAAGCATCAAGATCGAGCGCAGGGCGCAGAGACGCGTCCGTTCCCCTCTCCTTTCTTCCTTCTATGCCGAATTCCGAACCGTAGTATACGGAAGGGATCCCCGGCAGTGCGTACAGAAGTACATGCACCGGCAGAAAATGTCTTTTGTCGCGTAGCTTTGTCATGATGCGCTCCACATCATGGTTGTCTACGAAGTTGTACAGATGAACCCCGTCTCCGAGCCCCATGTCTCTCTGGCGCTTTACCGTATGGGCTATCTCAAAATAATTATGATCGTTATGAGCGCTGTAAAGGGCCTTGTGCAGGGCATAATTGGTCACGGAGTGCAGAGTCCTTTCATTGACCCAGCGTCCGTATTCTCCGTGGATCACCTCGCCCATCAGCCAGAAGTCATCCTTCAGGCCGTCAGCTATTCCTCTCAGCTCGCGCATGAACCCCTGCTCAAGCACATCTGCAGCGTCAAGGCGGATCCCGTCAATGTCAAACTCCGATACCCAGAAGCGCACAGTGTCGAACAGATACTGTCTCACTTCGGGCTCATACAGATTCAGTTTAGGCAGCAGATTGTGGCCTCCCCAGTTTTCATAGGAGAACCCGTCATCATACTCGTTGTTTCCCCAGAAATTGACATTGCAGTACCAGTTTCTGAACCGGCTGCCTTCCCTGTTGTCCTTAAGGTCGCGGAAAGCGAAAAATCCCCTTCCCGTGTGATTGAACACCCCGTCGAGTATGACGCGTATGCCTCTTTCGTGGCAGTATGCGACCAGATCTTTGAGGTCTCCATTGTCTCCAAGCCTCTCGTCGAGACGGCGGTAATCCTCGGTATCATAGCCATGCGAGCCCGAGCTGAAGCACGGCCCCAGATAGAGAGCGTTGAAACCGCAGGTCTTCATGTGGTCGGCCCACGCCTTTAGCCCCTGCAGTCTGTGCACCGGCTGACCGTGATCGTTGAATTCAGGTGCGCCCAGAAGTCCGAGCGGGTATATATGATAAAAAACAGCCTCTTCGTACCAAGCCATTTGTCTTTCTCCTTTCCTGCAGCATAATACTCCAAAAAATAGAAATTTCAAGCTCTATTATAAACCTTTTTTGAGCGGACGCGGTCTGCTGCTGCCAAAAAACAGCAGACCGCCGGAGCATTATACACTCCAGCGCTGGCCGTTCATAATGATCGATGTACGTGCTGTACAAGCATTACAGAGCTGCGATCACTGCCTTCTTTACATCGCCCATATCATCGGTAGGCTCAAATCTGGCGATGACATTTCCCTCCCTGTCGACCAGGAATTTTGTGAAATTCCAGCCGATGTATGTCTTATCACCATACTTCCTGTTATTTGCCGCAGCAAACTTATTGAGAGCAGCATTCTTGAGTCCCCTGCCGAATCCGTTGAAAGGCTTCTCGGTTCCAAGATAGGCAAACAGCGGATCAGCGGTTTCGCCGTTGACATCGATCTTCGCGAACTGCGGGAATTCCGTTCCGAACTTGAGAGTGCAGAACTCATGGATCTCGTCATCAGAACCAGGAGCCTGATCTGCGAACTGGTTGCAAGGGAAATCCAGGATCTCAAAGCCCTGATCCCTGAGCTCCTTGTACATAGCCTCAAGAGGATCATAATGAGGAGTGAAGCCGCAGCCTGTAGCCGTATTCACGATGAGAAGCACCTTTCCCTTATAATCCGAAAGGCTTACCATATTGCCGAATCTGTCCTTTACATCAAAATCATAAACGTTGCTCATTTTGCTCTCCTTTCATTTCCGAGGATCTCATATAAAGTTTCATAGAGTTGTATTGCTTTTTCAGGAGAAAGCTCGATACATCCTCCGACCTTTTCAGGGATGTCCTCTGCTCTTTTCTGCATGTCCCTGCCCTGCTCCGTCAGTGTGATCACCACTACCCGGTCATCTTCCGAGCTGCGCGTTCTTTTTATAAATCCGGCGCTTTCCATCTTTTTGAGAAGCGGTGAAACAGTGCCGTTATCAAGCATCAGCCTGTCGCAGATCTCTCCGACGGTGAGGCCGTCTTTCTCCCACAGCACCAGGAATGTGATGTACTGCGTATAAGTGATGCCAAGCTGCTTCAGCCACGGCGTGTAAAGCGCGGTCACCTTTCTTGCTGCTGCATAAAGAGGAAAGCACATCTGGTTCTCCAGTTTCATCATTTCTTTTTTGGATACTTCTTCCATGCTCTGCCCTCCTGTCTAATATATTTAACACAATTATATTTTATACAATATATCTGGATTGTCAACTGTTTTTCCATGAATGCGGACAAAAAAACAGCAGATGGCACTGAACCATCTGCCGTTGATTTACATTGCTATTCGCTCCGGTACTCCTGCTCAGTTTTGATGGCAAGCGCGGTGTCATCGGTGAAATACGAGTCCACACCGAGATCTATCGCCCCGCGTATCTCTTCCTCGCTGTTCAGTGTCCACGCGCTGAACTTCTTGTCGTGATCATGCGCCGCTTTTAGATTATCCGCCGTCATGATTTCCTTCGGAACACTGATCATGTCCACATAATCACGATCAAGAGCAAGATCGAATGTCGCCTGATCTGCACAGATATAGATCTTCGTCATGTCAGGGAAGGTTTCATCGAGCGGTCTGAGCGCATCAAAGTACGCTGAAGCCGCAATAACATTATTTTCGAGTCCGTTTGTCCTGACGGCTATTGTAAATGCTTCGATATTGCGCTGGCTCGTGTATTTGATATCTAAAATGTAATTGACTGAATCTCCGTATTTCTCGAAAAGATCCTTAAGCTTCAGCACATTGCTGCCAGATTTTGTCTTCAGCTGGTCAATCTGCCCGTCAGTCATTCCTGAGAAATATCCGCCGGTACCTGTCATATCAAGGGCATAGTCATCATGAGCAAGATATACAGTGCCGCTTGCGGATACCACAAGGTCAGCCTCGATGTATTTTGATCCGGCCTCAACAGCCCTGTCATAAGCGGCAAAAGTCAGCTCATCATCGCCTGCCGCACCTCTGTGTGAGTAGACATGCGAAGCGGCAGCCTCTGCATCTGCAGTCTGCGCCGTCTCTTCTGCAGCAGGCTCTTCAGCTGCAGGAGTCTCCGCGGGCGGTTCTTCAGCCGTATTCTTCTCTTCTCCCCTGCCGAAATGCATCAGTATATATGCTGCTGATGCAGCGCACAGCAGGAGAAGTACTATTATCGTTATGAGCTTTCTCTGCTTTGCTTTTCTGCGTCTTTTTGTTCTGTTGCTGATCTGTTCGTTCATTATCGTTTACCTGATTCTCAAGTCCGGATCGTTTTCACCCAAAAACTCTTTTCAATAACATTACTACTAAAAAGCTCCCGCACAAAAGTATTTTAACAAATATTGATAGTGAGGGCATCAAATCGCAGCCCTTTTGCATGCAAAAAGGACAGGCGCAAAGCCCATCCTTATCAAAGCAGAAGCAGCGCTGCTGCATCTACTCCATCTCTACAGTCCCCGGTGGTTTGCTCGTAAGATCGTAGAATACCCTGTTGACGTGATCCACCTCGTTCACTATACGTGTCATCACGCGCTGAAGCACGTTCCATGGTATCTCCGCGGCGGTGGCTGTCATGAAATCTGAAGTGATCACGGCCCTAAGAGCGATTGCGTAGTCATATGTCCTGAAATCACCCATGACTCCGACGGTCTGCATGTTGGTAAGAGCCGCGTAGTACTGGCTTATCTCCCCTGCCAGGCCGGCCTTGTCTATCTCTTCCCTGTAGATGGCATCAGCATCCTGGACTATCTTCACTTTATCTGCAGTGACTTCACCGATGATCCTGACTCCGAGGCCCGGTCCCGGGAACGGCTGCCTTGTTACAAGGTATTCAGGCAGGCCGAGCTCTCTTCCGAGCTGCCTTACCTCATCCTTGAAGAGCATCCTGAGAGGCTCTATGATCTCCCTGAAATCCACGTAGTCAGGAAGTCCCCCTACATTATGATGGGACTTTATAACAGCGGACTTGCCCAGGCCGCTTTCGATTATATCAGGATAGATCGTGCCCTGCGCAAGATAGTCAACAGCACCGATCTTTTTTGATTCCTCTTCAAAGACCCTTATGAATTCTTCGCCGATGATCTTGCGCTTTCTCTCCGGCTCTGTAACACCTGCAAGTTTTCTGTAGTATCTTTCTGCAGCGTTGACCCTGATGAAATTGAGGTCAAACTTGCCCTCTTTGCCGAATATTGACTCTACTTCGTCAGCTTCGTTCTTTCTCATAAGACCATGATCAACAAATACGCAGGTCAGCTGAGATCCGATGGCCTTAGCAAGCAGAGCGGCAACTACCGACGAATCGACACCGCCTGACAGCGCGAGAAGCACCTTGCCGTCTCCGACTTTTTCCCTGATCGCAGCGATCTGTGTCTCAGCATAAGAGTCCATCTTCCAGTCCTGATCGCATCCGCATACATCGAGTACAAAGTCCCTTATGAACTCTGCTCCGTGCTGCGTATGGTTGACCTCAGGGTGAAACTGCACCGCGTAGAATCCCCTGCTGCGGTCCTCCATGGCCGCTACAGGGCAGTCATCAGTATGCGCGGTGACTGTGAAGCCCTCAGGCGGAGCGCTTATATAGTCAGTGTGGCTCATCCAGCAGACATTGATATCGTCCGCAGTTCTGAGTATCCCGTCCTTTCCTGTGACTGTGACCTCCGTGCGTCCGTATTCGCTCGTGGGCGCAGACTCTATCTTACCGCCCAGGCGGTAAGCCATGAGCTGGGCACCGTAACAGATTCCGAGCACCGGCACCCCAAGTTCAAAGATGCCGTCATCGATGGACGGCGCCCCTTCTCCATAGGCGCTCTGTGGTCCGCCTGTGAATATGATGCCCTTCGGGTCGAATTCCTGTATGTCTTCGAGAGTCACCGACTCAAAGCCTCTGACTTCTGAATATACGCCGCTCTCCCTCACTCTTCTGGCAATCAGCTGATTGTACTGTCCGCCGAAGTCTATTATAAGGATCCTGTTTGTGGCCATTGACTGTCCTCCTTTATTGCTGCTGATCCGTCTCCTGCGGATCTGTTTCTTTCATTTCTTCCATGCCTTCCGTGACCTCGTCTTCTCCACTTTCCTCTTCCTCGGTGTACGGTTCTGTCACGACCTTACATTCCTTTATTACCCCATAGACCGCGATACGGTATTTTTTACCTCGTTCAGCCTTGAATACCATCGCAAAATCTTTTTCATTTTCGCTGAACAGCGCGGAGTTGTCATCTGACCTGATCGCGAAACCCGGTTTTTCAAATACCAGTCCGGCAGGATCACCTTCCGATACGGAGTAGACGGCTGTATAGCCGCTTTCTTCAGCAGTATACTCTATAAGCGAGGCGTCTTCCAGCTCTGTTTCGCATGTTCCTGAAACCTCAAGAGTATTCAGTCTGATGCAGGATAATTCCACCTCGGATGACTTTTCCTCTGTTTCACTTACATTTACCCATACATGGTAAGTCTTTCCGGCTTCGAGCCACGCGACGCCCTCGGTCATCGGTATTTTGCGGCCTTCCTCCGAAGTGATCGAAGATACGGATGAGAATCCCTCAGCCGCATCGCCGGTAGTGATCATCGTATCGAATCTGAAATATGAGCTTTCCTCAGGGCTGAACAAAGCACAGCTCTGACCTTCATTTTTTACAGTAAGAGTGACACTGTCGTTTTCGGGCAGCTGTGCGGGTTCTTCGTCTTCGGGTTTCTTTGAAACAGTAATGCTGACAGAGCCGTCAAAATCCTCTGTCTCCTCATTTCCTTTAACTACTGTCATTATGTAATACTTTTTGCCCTTCTCAAGATACGAATCCCCTTCGAGATCTTCCGTGTCGCTGTCGCTGCTTTTGGAGGAATAATTGTCGATCACCAGATGATCCGCAAATTCTTCATCCGCCACATAAAGAGCAATGCCGGCTGTACTGTCGCTGACGATATCTGTAACAGAGAATCTGTATTCCCTGCTCTCGGCCGGCACAAAGAAGAGCGGGTTAAGGCTCTTCCCTTCATCATTTCCGCTGTAGCTGAAAGCCAGCTGCTTCACCTCGTCTTCCCTGATTTCTACAGCCTTGCTCCTCACAGCAAGGTTAGGATCTCTCAGATATTTGTAGTATATCAGGGTTCCGGCAGCTGCCAGAACAGCTATAGCCGCTATTATTACTATGGCTTTCTTCTTCATGGCTGCTCCTTGTCAGTTCCAGAGTGACCTGTTAAGTGCGAGAATCCTGTCTGTTATCATTACACAGTATTTATATTGCTTTGCTCCGGATTCAAACAGTACATATATCGAAGGTCCTTCAATGAGTATACCCTCATTCATCTTCGGGACTTCCACTCTGCTGAGCTCCTTACCGCTGACAGAAAGGGTTTCAGCCCCTTTTTTTATCGATTTTATGCTGTATTTTGTGATGAATGAAGTCTTCACTCCGTATAACATGCCGTTATATGAGCTGGACACATACAGATTATTTCCATCTATGTCTGCTCCCTGAGAACTGGAATCGATACCCGTAATGATACTGTACATCAGCGTATTAAGAGTCGTCTTACCGTTCCTCTTTACGATAGGATATCCGTTCATGTAGCCTTCTGAGCTTTCCTTGCTGCCTGCGTAAGTTCCCACCCAGAGTACTCCGTTGTCGTATTCCAGGAACGACGGCCTGTTGTTGATCGTTATATGGACTGAAAGCTCATCTCTGGATACCTCTGCCAGAGGTTTTTTGATAAGTGAGACGAAGGTATCATATTCCATATACTGAACGAACGGTTCGCCCTCATACTTATCTGAAGTATTGCCCGTCATCCATATGTTTTCTCCGTCAAAGGCGATCCCGCCTGCGTGATACCTGTTAGGCATAGTGAGAGTGGATATCAGCTCATTTTTCCCGGTATCTATCACATAAACCACTGAGTTATTCTTCTTTTTGGCATCATATGCAGTAACCAGGATATACCTGCCGACGCGGCATATGCCCTGTGGGACATAGTTCTCAGATTTGTAGCGCTCTCCGTCTGTCCTTATATAGGTTTTTACTATCCCCGGCACAGGAATGATCTTTGCGTCATCGGTTTTGCCGGAGATGCTATTGTATACGTTGCTCATCCTTATGCTGAGATCTTTCATATATTCCGTATGAGTCGGATATTTTTTATACTCAAACGAAGACTGCGGCCCTGCAGCGTAAGCCCGGGCTGAGCAGAATGGCATGACGGTCATGATCGCTGCCATGACCGCCGCTGTTATCATTGATCTTACGTGTAATAACTTCTTCAATTATCCTCCGGAGACAGGGAAGTTTTCTCTGTCTCCTCCCTTATCATCTCAACATACGGGAATTCGCGGAATCCCTTCTCTTTATACACTTCCATCGCATGCTCGTTCTCGTATTCAGCTTCGAGCCTGATCACGCAGTCCGGATACGTTTCCTCCAGACCGCTGAGGAAGCCTGACGCAAGGCCCATGCCCCTCGCCTCCTCGCGAAGGTAAAGATCTTCGATCCATATGCACGGCTTTCCGAATTCAGTGCTGAAGCTGTGGGCGATCATGGCATAGCCCCAGAGGCTGCTGTCCGCGTCCTTGTACGCGAATACAAAGCCTTCAAGAAACGGGCTGTCAGAAAGACATTCATTTATGTCCCTGTTGAATATCTCATCTGAGCCGCCGGTAAGAGTCGCGTCGGATGAGTAGAATTCACGCATCATCTCAAGGACTTCTTTTCTGTCGCTTCTTCGCATCGCCCTGAGGGTAATGCTGCCTATGGTCTTAGGAACAAATCCCGGAGCTTCCTTTTCTGCGCTTTTCTTCTCAGTATTCGTCTGAGGAGCAGACAGTATTTTCCCGGCGCCCTTCTTTGCAGCCTTAAGCGCATATTTTGCGGCTTTTTTCATTACTCTTCTTTTCAGTTTTCCCATCTCTTTCCTAGCCCGTCCTTCTGTCCTTTCTGATCCTTGCCCTTCACGCTGATTCTATCACAAAAATAGACGAAGTAGACAGGTGACGGTTCTTTGTCTGCGCACAAAAAAGGAGACAGAGAGGATAGGGGTATTCTCGCGTTCTTATGATAAAAACAGTAGTGCTTTGGCGAAAGCACTACGGCTGATCGGATCATTCAGAGCTGTCAGGAATTATCACAAAAGTTCTTAATCTAATATCGAAAGTATGCTGCTAAGCAGTTCGGGTGCATCAAGGATCACCAGTGCAAGGCGTTCGCGCACACGGGTAATCCCAGGGTCGAATATGTCGGGATACGGGTGCTTCGGATCAGGTTCAGGGATCCCCCTGAGATATCCGTCTTCATCATATGAAAACGAGTCGTCCAGCAGCACTGCAGCGCTGTTGTATTCCCTGCCGGCTATATGCCTGTATCCAAAAGAGTCCTCAATATCTGCAAAAGGATCATTCGGGTACCTGTGAGCGTTGATGAATACATATCCCTTTTCGCGGAAGTATTCTATCAGCTCACGGGCTTCATCCGTGTTGTTGGCATAGTTGACTGATATTTGCTCAAATTCATAGTTTTTTTCAGTTTTACAACTTAAATGCCTGAGCCTGTTGATGAAGGTCTGTATCTCCATGTTCACCCTCAGTCTTTCCGACAGCTCATACTGCCCGGCAAGGCCAAGTGTCTGTATCCTTCCCTGCATGTCGTTTTCGAGTTCAGTATCTGTCAGCACAGCAGACGGGTCTGTAGAAAAAATACAGACCTGCTCATATGTCTCTGCTGCTTTGATCAGGACATCGAACACCGCCGGTTCGATACGAAGAGCTTCATCCACCAGAACAAAATCATAACAGCTGATTTTCTCCGGCCCGGTGATATCTGACACGGATATAAAATCAAGATTTTCTATAGAATCACTTATCGACAGCAGTCCTTCCGACGGCTTTTCCCCGCAGGTTATAAGAGTTTTGCCGCTGCCGGACAGATGCTTGGCCAGATCATATATAAGAAGAGTCTTTCCCGTACATGGTTTCCCGTATATATGGAAGAATGCGCAGTACGAAGTGTCTGATATGTCCCTCAGCAGTTCCGATTTTACATAATCCTGAGCCGGGGACAGAAAATACTGCCCTTTCAGAAATCTTTCCGGATCTTCTTCAGGAGAGATCAGATAATCTGAAGTGCGGAACAGCTTTGCGATATTGCCGTGATATGCCGCCCTGCACTTTCTGACAGCGCCCGCTATTTCCCTGATGTCTGATGAAACGAGTTCACCATCGTCCGAAAGCCTGTAACAGGTAAGAGTATCTGTAACTACGGTGAACATCATCAGCTTTCTTCTGAGAAGAGTAAGATAATACCGGTTCTTTCTCAGCTGTGCAAGTATCTGTTCTTCACTCACATCCTGTGATTTCAGTTCGATATTCAGACAGAATTTCCCAGTGACCTTAAGGAGGTCAAACTCCTTGCCTATCAGAGGGATCACGAATCCGAAGTAAAAACCGTCGGTATCCTTCACCGTTATCCCGTGTCCGGACAGGGCATCTGTGAGTATGCGAAGAGATTCGATCTCATGGATGCGGATGCTGTGATTATCATGATCACCGGCCTCGTGCTTCTCCATGATATTGAATAGTTTCTCATCACGTATTCTCGATACCCTGAACAGATTGACTGGTTTCATGAGCTACTCAAATTCGATTGTGCTTACAGGCTTGTCCGAGGAACTCAGCTCCATGCTCAGTGTGATTCACTTCAGGATGGAATGCACAGCATAAAAGCCCCTCCTCCTGCCTAATCTTCAAGTGCCTGTCTGATATCCTCGATCAGATCCTCTTTATCTTCAAGTCCGCAAGACATCCTTACAAGTCCTGCCGGAACACCGGCAGCCTTCAGCTGCTCATCCGTCATCTGACGGTGCGTGGTCGAAGCCGGGTTAAGACAGCATGTCCTTGCATCGGCAACATGGGTCTCTATCGCAGCGAGTTTCAGGCGTCCCATGAACTTCTCCGCCGCGGCTCTGTCTTCGAGCTCGAACGAAACGACTCCGCATCCGCCGTTTGGCATATATTTTCTGGCGATCTCATAATACGGATCTCCAGGGAGACCGGAGTAGCTGACCTTCTTTACCTTAGGATGTTTATCCAGGAACTCCGCAACAGCCTGCCCGTTCTCTACATGCTTAGGCATGCGGACATGGAGTGATTCGAGGCCCAGATTGAGCAGGAATGCATTCTGCGGCGACTGGATGCTGCCGAAATCTCTCATCAGCTGTGAGGTCGCCTTGGTGATAAATGCTCCCTCATTTCCGAACTTCTCCGCATAGATTATCCCATGATATGAGTCATCAGGCGTCGTGAGACCCGGGAACTTGTCCTTATGAGCCATCCAGTCGAATCTGCCTGAGTCAACAATAGCTCCGCCAACTGCGGCACCATGTCCGTCAAGGTACTTGGTCGTCGAATGTGTAACGATATCCGCGCCCCATTCTATCGGTCTGCAGTTTACAGGAGTCGGGAAAGTATTGTCTACGATCAGAGGCACGCCGTGTTCGTGCGCAGCTTTTGCGAACTTCTCTATATCGAGAACAGTTAGTGCAGGGTTCGCTATTGTCTCACCGAAGACTGCTTTTGTGTTTTCCCGGAATGCAGCGTTCAGCTCTTCCTCTGTGCAGTCCGGAGAGAGGAATGTTGCGCTTATGCCCATCTTTGCCATAGTCACGGAGATCAGGTTGAATGTTCCTCCGTATATCGATGCGGACGAGACGATGTGATCCCCTGATTCACATATGTTGAACAAAGAAAAGAAGTTGGCTGCCTGACCGGAAGATGTAAGCATTGCTGCCGTGCCGCCCTCAAGAGCCGCTATCTTGGCTGCGACCATGTCGTTGGTCGGATTCTGAAGTCTGGTATAAAAGTAACCGGATGCTTCAAGGTCGAACAGTTTTCCCATGTCTTCGCCGGTATCGTACTTAAAAGTCGTCGACTGTATTATAGGGATCTGCCTTGGCTCTCCGTTGCCCGGTGTATATCCTGCCTGAACACATTTAGTTCCGAGTTCGTAATCTTTCATTTTCCCTGATGCCTCCTTTTTCTGTTTTCATAAAAAAAATCTTACTGAAAAAAACATGATCATGCAAGTGACCGGACTCTGTTTTTCTCTGCAAATATGATTTGACAGCATGTGAGGCGGCATAATATCATAATTAAACATTATTAACCGCAGATCCGGGACAGGAGAAGTCAATCAATGCCGATCAAGATACAGAACGATCTTCCGGTCAAAAAGATACTGGAGGATGAAAACATATTCGTAATGGATGAGAGCCGGGCGGTCTCTCAGGATATAAGGCCACTTGAGATCGCCATTCTCAATCTCATGCCGCTGAAGGAAGATACCGAGCTTGACATACTCAGAGTCCTTTCGAATTTTCCTATTCAGCTGGAGATCACATTCCTTACTACAGCAACTCACCGCGGCACTCACGTGGACAGATCCCATCTCAACAAATTCTATCAGACATTCAAAGACGTCAGGTACAAACGTTTTGACGGGCTGATCATCACAGGCGCCCCGGTGGAGCAGCTGGAATTCGAAGAAGTCAACTACTGGGACGAGCTTTGTCAGATATTTGAATGGTCGAAGACACATGTCTACTCCACATTCCACATATGCTGGGGAGCACAGGCAGGTCTTTACTACCACCATGGGATACAGAAGCGGATGCTGCCTGAAAAGCTGAGCGGTGTGTATCTTCACCGCGTCATTCACAGGAAGAAGATCCTGATGAGAGGAATGGATGATATATTCTTTGTTCCCCAGTCGAGATATACAGGTCTCGATGAAGAAAAAGTCAGAAGCAATCCTGAGCTCTATGTTGTTGCTGACAGTCCTGAGGCCGGTAGCTATCTGATCCTTGCTTACTCATCCAGGCAGGTGTTTGTTACAGGGCACTCGGAATATGACAGATATGACCTTGATAAAGAGTACAAGCGGGATCTCGCAAAGGGTCTGGACCCGGCCATCCCGGTCAACTACTATCCGGGCGATGATCCGTCCAGGGAACCGATACTCTCCTGGCGTTCAAGCTCCAACTGCACCTATACAAACTGGCTGAATCTTGTGTACCAGGACACACCATACGACCTCAGTGAGCTGAGACCGATCGAAGAAGACAGCTACCTCATAAAGAACACGCTTGAATAGCCTGTATCATTACAAATTAAAAGCGCCAGAGCAGTACATAATGAATTGCTGCGCTCTGGCGTAATTTTTTATTAAATGCTTCTCTTTTTCCACTTACCTGAGAAGTAAAAAATGAGTCCTATCCAGAGCGGTGTGAATCCCGCAAGAGCATCGCCAAGCCAGAACCCGTAGTGCTTCATTCCCAGCACAAGCCCGAAAATCAGCGCCAGTCCTATTCTCATTACGATCCCGTCAAGAATGGCCGTTGCAAAATTTACCTTATAGTTGCCGCTTCCGTTGATAAGGGCATTCATACCCGATCTGGATGCACTTCCGAAGAAAAGGACTATCGCGATCGGAACAAACTTTATCCCGATCGCAATTACATCAGGTTCTTTTGTGAAAAGTCCGTATATCTGTTCCGGGAACATGAATATGAGAACAGAAAACACAGCTGCAAGTGTAACTGTAATGGAATAATCAGCTTTCATTATCCTGCCGACTCTGTCATAGTTTCCTGCGCCGATATTCTGTCCGACCATCGATGCTCCTGCGGTATTGAATGAGTTCGAAAGGGTATTCACCACGCTTGACATCTTATTCGCAATTCCGGCAAATGCTGACACCGCGACTCCGTATGAGTTAACGTATGCGTTTACGAACAACTTGGACAGATGAATTGAGGCTGATTTGATAGCCATCGGCACACCAAGTTTTAAAAGGCTGAGAAGCATCCCGCTGTCAATTCCCAGCAGTTCATCTCTAGCCAGAGTCAGTTCGTATTTCTGTTTATTCCTATAGATATATATGCTGCAGCCTGCAAATGAGAATGCCTGGCTGGCTACTGTAGCAAGCGCTGCACCTCCGCTGCCCATATTCATCACAATTACGAATACAATATCCAGAATAATGTTGCCAACAGCAGCAATAGCTATAAATATGAAAGGGCGGACTGAATCTCCCATTCCTCTCAGCACGGCACTCATCACATTGTAGCCATATATGAATATAAGTCCCGCCATTGTTACAGTAGCATAGCTGACTGCTTCTGAGAAAGCCTCCTGAGGAGTATTCATCAGGCTCAGAATCTGTGTCTTCATGGCCAGACAGCCAACACTTATCACAACACCGCATCCCATCAGAGACCACATCATAGTTCCGATGAATCTGCTGATTTTATCCTTCTGCCCTGATCCGATGTACTGTGAGATGATGATCTGTCCGGCGTTGCCGAATCCCATTGCGACAAATGTCAGGAAGCCTGTAACATCACCGCCTACCGAGACCGCACTAAGACCGACCTTGCCCAGCTTCTGCCCTACGATAATCATGTCGACCATGTTGTATACAAGCTGCAGAAGGCTCGACAGAAACAGCGGAGTGGCGAATTTCACCAGCTGCCGTGGTACGTTTCCGGTTGTAAAATCAGTGATGTTTTTTTCTTTTCGCATAAAATGCTCCTCCGGGACTTATTCTATTCCTTTACATTTTTTTAATCAAAGATCCTTTTGTTTTTAGATCAGGGCTTCTGGCAGGCAATAATAGCTGAAAATCTTGAAAACGCTTGGTTTTGTCAACAAAAAGGTCAGCTCCTGTTAGATCAACCTAACAGGAGCTGATTAATGATTGAGTTCTTCTGTCACGTCAGAACGACAGAGCCGCATATTGGGTAGCGGACCTTATTCCCACTCTATCGTGCTGACCGGCTTGTCCGAGATATCCCACATTACTCTGTTGACGCCCGGAACTGTCGCGATAATGCGGTCTCTCATGGTCTTAAGCATATCCCAAGGGATCTCCACTGATTCCGCCGTTACGGCATCTACCGTGTTGATGGCTCTGATGATAACAGGCCAGCCCATGTAGCGCCTGCCGTCCTTGATGCCTGTCGACTGAAGATCAGGGATAACAGCGAAGTACTGCCAAGGAACGTTCTCCATCTTGCCGATCTCCTCTCTTACGATCGCATCAGCCTCTCTGAGCGCCTCGAGCCTGTCTCTTGTGATAGCTCCGGTGCATCTTACGCCGAGTCCAGGGCCTGGGAACGGCTGTCTGTATACCATGTTGTCAGGAAGTCCGAGCGCTGATCCCACAACTCTTACCTCGTCCTTGTAGAGCAGCTTCACAGGCTCAACAAGCTCAAACTGAAGGTCTTCAGGAAGGCCGCCTACGTTGTGATGAGCCTTTACGCCGTCAGACTCGAGGATGTCAGGATAGATGGTTCCCTGTCCGAGGAAGGCGATGCCGTCGAGCTTAGCAGCCTCTTCAGCGAACACGTCGATAAATTCCTTGCCGATGATCTTGCGCTTGGTCTCAGGATCATCCACTCCCGCAAGCTTATCGAGGAATCTGTCGACAGCGTCTACGTAGATAAGATTGGCGCCGAGCTCTTCCCTGAACACCTTGATGACCATCTCAGGCTCGCCCTTGCGAAGGAGTCCGTGGTTTACATGAACGCAGACCAGATTGTCTCCTATTGCCTTTATAAGCAGTGCAGCCACTACGCTCGAGTCAACGCCGCCCGAGAGAGCAAGAAGCACCTTCTTGTCTCCCACCTGCGCCTTGATCTCAGCGAGCTGCTCCTCGATGAACTTGTCAGCGAGTGCACGTGTTGTGATACGTTCCATTGTTTCCGGTCTGACATTACCCATTTTATATACCTCCGTAAAACTCAGGTGAGTGAAATTAGCTTGATCAGTCGTAAGATCAGTGGCCGCCGCCTGTGCTGCGCCCTGATACCTCCTTCAGGATGACATCGTGCGCTCCGCCTTCAACGATGCTGACTGCCGATACGAGAGTCAGCTTGGCGTTTTTATGGAAATCAGGGATCGTAAGGGATCCGCAGTTGCACATCGTGGATTTTACCTTTCCGAGCGACATCTGAACGTTGTCGTGGAGCGATCCCGCGTATGGCACGTATGAATCCACGCCCTCTTCAAACTTGAGGCCGGCGTCGCCGCCGAGGTCGTATCTCTGCCAGTTGCGGGCCCTTGCCGAGCCTTCGCCCCAGTATTCCTTTACGTATGTTCCGTTGAGCATGAGCTTCGCTGACGGTGACTCGTCGAATCTTGCAAAGTATCTGCCCAGCATTATGAAGTCGGCTCCCATGGCGAGTGCAAGCGTCATGTGGTAGTCATAAACGATTCCGCCGTCAGAGCAGATAGGCACATACACGCCCGTCTTTTTGAAGTACTCGTCTCTTGCCTGGGCAACTTCTATTACAGCTGAGGCCTGTCCGCGTCCGATGCCCTTCTGCTCACGTGTGATGCAGATTGATCCGCCGCCGATGCCTACCTTTACGAAATCAGCTCCGCAGTCAGCTAGGAAGTTGAATCCGTCAGCGTCCACTACGTTTCCGGCTCCAACCTTTACGCTGTCGCCGTAGTTGTCTCTGATCCACTTGAGAGTGGCAGCCTGCCATTCGGAGTAGCCCTCCGAGGAGTCGATAGTGAGTATGTCCACTCCGGCATCGAGCAGTGCCGGAACTCTTTCCTTATAGTCTCTGGTATTGATGCCGGCTCCGACGATGTATCTCTTGTCCGCGTCAAGAAGTTCAAGAGGATGCTCCTTGTGAGAATCGTAGTCCTTGCGGAAAACGAATGATGTAAGCCTCTGATTATCATCGATTATAGGCAGCTGATTAACCTTGTTGTCCCAGATGAGGTCGTTCGCCTCGGAAAGAGTGATTCCCTCGCGTCCGTATACCATCTTGTCGAAAGGCGTCATAAACTCGGATACCTTTTCATCAAGGCTCATGCGGGAGATCCTGTAGTCCTTGCTGGTTACGATACCGAGAAGCTTGCCGTCAGCCGTTCCGTCTTCAGTGATCGCGATCGTGGAGTGTCCCTTCGCGGCTTTGAGATCGAGCACGTCTTTAAGAGTGGCATCAGGTCTCAGGTTGGAATCGCTTGGCACAAAACCGGCCTTGTAGCTCTTGGCCTTTCTTACCATGGCCGCCTGGCTTGCAACGGACTGGGATCCGAAGATGAAGGAAATACCGCCTTCCTTCGCGAGAGCAACAGCCATGTTGTTGTCGGATACGGCCTGCATGACAGCTGAAGTCAGCGGAATATTCATCGTCAGAGCAGGCTCCTCGCCCTTCCTGTATCTGACTACCGGAGTCTTAAGCGATACGTTCTCCGGTCTTGCGTCCATTCCCGAATATCCCGGAATGAGCAGGTATTCATTAAAAGTTCTTGATGGTTCCTTGAGGACAGTCGCCATTTCGCACCTCTTTCTGTGTATTGATACAAATTGTTAACTTGAATAAAAGTTAGTTATCTTTAACAAATCTGCTTTTTCTGCCGATTTGTCACATAATATCACGATATAAGCGACTATTAAAGCGATTTTCGTAAGTTAGAATTTACTAACTTTTTTTAGCATTGGCGAGATACAAAACTGTCCCCTGCCAGCTCACTGATGATTGTTATCGCTTTTGCTCTGTTGTAAAATAAGCGTTGGCAAAAATAGGGTGATCATGGAAAAAGAAAACGCATCAAACAGAATAGACCTGCTGAACGGAAGCATTGCCGGTGCGCTGTTCAGCCTCTCGCTTCCCATAATGGGAACGCAGTTCATAGGAATGGCATACAACTTGTTTGACACCATGTGGGTAGGACAGCTTGGAAATCAGGCTGTGACAGCAGTCGGTGTCGCGGGTTCTTTCATGTGGGTCGGTTCAGGTGTCGCCATGATACCTCAGATCGGCGGACAGATCATGACAGGCCAGTCCATAGGCGAAGGCAGCATAGAGAAAGCCAGACGTTACGCCGGAGCCGCCATCCGCCTCATGTTCATCATAATGTCGGCCTATGCCCTCGCATGCATATTGTTCAGGAATCAGCTCATACACTACTTCAGGCTTCACGATCCCGGCACCGTCTCTTTTGCCGTATCATATCTGTCGATAGTATCGGCCGGCAACATCGTAATGGGATTCAACTATGTGATGCAGGGCCTTCTTACGGCAGCCGGCGACAGCAGGACTCCTTTCAAATATAACGCCGCGGGAGCGGGCCTTAATATAGTTCTCGATCCTGTTCTCATCTTCGGGCCAGGTCCCTTCCCTCAGCTCGGCGTCATAGGAGCCGCGGCCGCGACTGTTATCTCACAGTCTGCTTCAGCCCTGCTGTTTGCCCTCTTCATATGCAGGGACGACTATCTGTTCAAGGGATTCCGGCTTTTCGCAATGTCAGGGCACAGGGAGGCCATACGCATAATTAAGCTCGGCGCGCCTCCTGCCATATTCAACATCGTCTACGCGGTCATCTCTATCGTGATCTCAAGGATCATCGTAACCTTCGGAGACGCCGCGGTTGCCGTACAGAGGATAGGCGGCCAGATAGAATCGGTGACATGGATGACATCAGAGGGCTTCTCGTACGCCATGAACTCATTCACCGCCCAGAACTACGGAGCAGAAAACTTTGACAGAGTCAAAAAAGGCTTCAATACAGGCACCGGCATTATGACGGTTTTCGGCGCGCTCGTCACCCTCATGCTGGTACTCGGAGCCGGCCCTCTGTTCGGGATATTCATACACGAGCCCGATGTGATAGCGGGCGGAGCGAACTACCTGAGAATAGTAGGCCTGTCACAGCTCTTCATGTGCTACGAAATGGCAACGACCGGCGCGTTCAACGGCATCGGCCAGACGAAGCTGCCGTCTATCACCGGCCTTGTACTGACAGTCGCGAGGATACCGATGTGCTGGCTTCTGATGCCTGTGCTCGGCATCAACGGAGTGTGGTGGGCGATATCCTTCTCGAGCATTATCAAAGGCGTACTGCTCCAGATACTCTTCCGCATCCGCCTCCGCAAACTGAACTAAAAAGCTCCGGATCAGTTCTGAAACTTATCCGGAGCTTCATTGTTTGCTCTTGAATATTACGAGCAAGAGGCTTTATCGGAGGAGCTCAGCCTCCGGAGATCAAGGTTCTCGACCTTACGGCAACGCCGTGAGATCAGGAGAGAACCTTACATCATGCCCATGCCTGCACCACCCTGTGGCATTGGTGGTTCCGGTTCTTTGATCTGTGTGATGCCTGCTTCTGTTGTGAGCAGCATGCTTGCAACTGAAGCTGCGTTCTGCAGAGCTGATCTTGTTACCTTTACAGGGTCTACGATTCCGGCAGCGATCATATCTTCATATGTCTCGTTTGCTGCGTTGAATCCGACATTGCCTTCTGCCTTCTTGACTTCTGCAACTACGACTGCTCCGTCGAATCCGGCGTTCTCGGCGATCTGTCTTACCGGCTCTTCGAGAGCTCTCTCAACGATCTTGGCGCCTGTCTTTACATCGCCTTCCTGCTGATCAGCGTAAGCCTTGACTGCAGCGATGGCTCTGATGAGGGAAACTCCGCCGCCTGCGACGATTCCTTCTTCAACAGCTGCCTTTGTAGCATTGAGGGCGTCCTCGAGTCTGAGCTTCTTTTCCTTGAGCTCTGTCTCGGAAGCTGCTCCGGCATTGATAACGGCTACACCGCCGCTCAGCTTGGCAAGTCTCTCCTGGAGCTTCTCTCTGTCGAAGTCGGATGTTGTCTCTTCGATCGATGCCTTGATCTGAGCAACTCTTGCAGCGAGCTCTTCCTTGCTGCCTGCGCCGCCTACGATAACTGTGTTGTCCTTGTTGACCTTGACAGTTTCTGCCTGACCGAGCATGTCGATCGTCGCTTCCTTAAGCTCATATCCGAGCTCCTCGGAAATAACGACTCCGCCTGTCAGTACAGCGATGTCTTCCATCATTGCCTTACGTCTGTCGCCGAAGCCAGGGGCCTTTACAGCAACTACGTCGAGTGTTCCTCTCAGCTTGTTGAGTACGAGTGTAGCGAGTGCTTCGCCGTCTACGTCCTCAGCTACGATGAGGAGACTTCTGCCTGCCTTCATGATGCCCTCGAGCAGAGGGATGATGTCCTGGATGTTGCTGAGCTTCTTATCTGTAAGAAGAATGAAAGGCTTGTTCATGACAGCTTCCATCTTCTCGTTGTTTGCCATGTAAGGTGACAGATATCCTCTGTCGAACTGCATTCCCTCAACGACGTCGAGCGAAGTGCCGAGAGTCTTGGACTCTTCTACCGTGATAACGCCGTCCTTGCCGACCTTTTCCATTGCCTCAGCGATGAGCTCGCCGATCTCAGTGTCGTTGGCGGATACGGAAGCTACCTGCGCGATAGCGGCCTTATCGTCTACCGGCTTGGCGGCAGCCTTGAGGTTGTCTACCGCAGCCTCTACAGCGCCTGCGATACCCTTCTTGAGGATCATCGGATTCGCTCCGGCTGTTACGTTCTTGAATCCTTCTCTTACGATGCTCTGTGTAAGGAGTGTGGCTGTTGTTGTTCCGTCACCGGCTACATCGTTTGTCTTTGTAGCGACTTCCTTAACGAGCTGAGCGCCCATGTTCTCTACCTGATTCTCGAGCTCGATCTCTCTTGCGATAGTAACACCGTCATTTGTGATCAGCGGTGATCCGTATGATCTTTCGATCAGTACGTTTCTGCCCTTAGGTCCGAGTGTGATCTTTACTGTATCTGCGAGTTTGTCTACTCCGGCAAGAAGACTTCTTCTTGAGTCCTCGCCGTAATAAAGTTCTTTAGCCATTAGTGATACCTCCTTGTATATTCACCCGCTGCTGTTACTCTATAGTAGCGAGGATGTCCTTCTGATTGATGATAGTATATTCAACGCCCTTGTACTTAAGCTCGTTTCCGCCATATCTGCTGAAAATGACGATATCGCCAACCTTGAGCTGCATAGGCTCTTCTTCTGTGCCAGGGCCGACAGCAAGGACTTCAGCCTGCTGAGGCTTTTCCTTTGCGCTTCCGGAAAGCAGAAGACCTGCTTCTGTCTTCTCTTCGGCTTCCATTTTCTTTATAACTACTCTTGCTCCGAGCGGTTTGATTCCGATGCTCATTTCATGCCTCCTAATCAGTTATATTTGTTAGCACTCTGAATGTATGAGTGCCAATTTCCAAAACCTATTGTACTCACAGAGGAGAATACTGTCAACACCCGAATATGAAGAATTTGACATATTCGCGGGGCTGTCAGCTGCGGCTCCTGTCTCTGTAGTAGTAGAAAAGATACTGCTGGGCGTACCCTGCCAGATCTCCGTATTTTTCAGCCGCGAACGCCTGCATGCCCTTCGTATCCTTAAGGTCGAAGCCGTACATGTCGTTCATGATCTGCTTCACCCATGTGTCTATCGGGAACGCCGCTGTATCCCTGAGCCCGAACAGCATTATGCAGTTTGCCACCTTAGGCCCGATGCCGTGGAACGCCAGCAGCTCTTCGCGGCATTCCGGACATCCCTCTCGCAGATACCTCTCCGCGCTTGCCTTGATGTATCCGCTTCTGTATCCCAGCCTGAGTCCGGCCAGATCATCGACATCGGCATCTGCCAGAGCTTCAGGCGAAGGAAATGAGAAGAGACTGCTCCCTTCTATCGGCTCCCCGTACGCCCTGCATAGGGATTCGATGTTTTTGCGTATCCTCGGGATGTTGTTGTTCTGGGATATTATGAATGAGATTATGGTCTCAAACGGATCCTGATTGAGTATCCTTATGCCCCGGCCATACTCAGCCGCGGGCTTTATGAGAGGTTCGGACTCCGTCAGCTTTCTTTTGATCTCCCCGTAATCTGTATCCAGGTCAAAGTAGCGTCTCCAGAATTGTTCATCGCCGCCTGTGGCTTCCACATCAAGGCAGCCGTCCGCGAGACTCACGCGGGCGGCAAAAGCGCCTGCGGCCCCGGTGTACGCATCCGGACCGTCAGGCACCCATCTGAAGCACTGTCCGCACTCAAAAGTATGCGTGAGATCTAAATCCTTTACATTTTCAAAAATCATTTTTCCTCTTTTGTCAGTGGAGCTTTCTGGAGAGCATCTCCTCCCTGTCCCTGACCATGTCTCTTATCCTCACATTTACGCTGTCTATGGTAAAAGCCGTCATGGTGGAAAGCGCACCGTAGACATCCTGCTGCAGATCAAGGCACTTGTCTATCGACTCAGGATCGCGCACGGCCATCACATCTATGGTGACTGACATGTTGGTCTGCTTTCCGTTGTTCATCCTGTCCACAACGACAAGGTGCGATTCATACGCCTCCGCTGCGATCTTGATGATATCCCTTATGACCTGCTCGCTTATGGTAAAGCTTCCGAAATAGCTGAACGTAGGCCTTACCACGGTGCGGTCATTAGGGCCGTCATCCACCTGTTTCTCGTCGTGCACGGCATTCCCCCGCGCCTTGTGTATGAACTGCTTGATAGGATCCATGAAATAGCCCGCAAAGTCACGTCTGAGCTGGCCGGAAGGCGCCGGTATTACATGCTCGCCTTCATCGATCCGGTAATGCGCGGCAATCTTGCGCTCCTCTTCAGTCGTCACATCTTCTATATATATTCGTTCTTCCGGATGAGGCAGCCCAAGTTGCTCAGCTACCAGGTCTGTCATCCTGTCCGATGTTCCGATTATCATGAGCGCCTGCGGATCACATCTTTCGATGGCAGCCTTCACAGCTTCTCTGTGATCTTCATAATTGAAGAGCGCCGTCCTCATCGCGGCGGCCTTTGAAGCGCATTTTTTTGCCGAGCTTCCGGCAACTATCTGACCTTTATAGATCAGCAGGCCGTCGTCGATAATGGCATCGAAGCCCCGCCTCTGCGCCAGCGCAGTTGCCTGGAAGCTCTTTCCCGTTCCGCTTTTTCCTGTAAATGAAACTACCTTCATAAGCCTGAAATCCTTAATTCCCACCGCTTTGGTAGGATTGTACTATTTTGTTTTTTTGTTATTTACAAGCTTCAATCGTGGTGTTATACTCATCGTGTAGTAGATATAGTTATAACCAAGGAGGTAAAGAAATGGCTTTTAAGATCACTGACGACTGCATCGGCTGCGGAGTTTGCGCTGGTAACTGCCCTGTAGAGGCAATCACAGAGGGAACACCTTATGTTATCGACGAGAGCGCTTGCATCGATTGCGGAGCTTGCGCTGCTAACTGCCCTGTAGGAGCTCCTGTAGAGGCATAAGCGGTCATCAATAATGATCAAAATCCCGCAGCGAAAGCTACGGGATTTTTTTACTGATCTTTTTCAGACATCAGTCATTGTTTTCATTCATTCTCTTGATCATGAACGAAAGAGCGTGAAGGCTGTCCGAAAGATGTACCGACTCGAGAGCGATGCCCTCAGGTATCTCAAGATCGATAGGCGCGAAATTCCAGATGCCTTTTACGCCTCCCGAAACAAGCGAGTCCGCCACCTTCTGCGCGTTTTCCCTGTTTACGCAAATAATGCCGATATCGATTTTTTCCCTCTTGCAGTACTCCTCAAGATCGGCGCTGTCCATTACCTCAACGTCGTTGATGACATTGCCGACTATCCTCGGGTTCGCGTCGAAGAGCCCGATGATGTTGAACCCGATCTTGTAATAATAGGTGTAATTGGTGATGGCCTGTCCGAGATTACCTACTCCGACGACAACCGTCTTGTATTCTCTGTCCAGTCCGAGTATCCTGTTGATCTCTTTATATAACCTGTCGACCTCGTAGCCATATCCCTGCTGACCGAACTCACCGAAAGTGTTGAGATCCTGCCTGATCTGGGAAGCAGTATATCCGATCATCTCACTGAGCTCGTTAGAGGATATCTTTTTGATGCCTTTTGTCTGAAGATATCCGAGATACCTTCTGTAGCGAGGGAGCCGGCGGATGATCGCGTTTGAAACTTTCATCTTGCCCATGGCACACCTCGTTTTTATTTATTTTCGTCAACGTATTTGACGATATCGCCGACCTTTGTGAAGTTCTCAGCAACATCATCAGGTATCTCTATTCCATACTCATCCTCTACGCCGAGGATGATCTCAACAGCATCGAGTGAGTCCGCCTCGAGATCCTTCATGAAGTCTGTATCCATTGTTACCTGCGAAGGATCCACATCGAGCTGCTCTACGATAAGTGCCTGTATTTTGTCAAAAGTCATAGTTTTATCTCCTTATACTGAATAGTCATTCCATAGAATATATCAATATTATAGACTACGCTGGTTTACCATTTCAACGACTTGCGTAGAATTTTTAACAAAATTGTACATTTTTTTCACAAAGAGAAATCTACTGAAGCTCCATCCATTCGTCATAGAGTTTTGTGACCTCCTCCTCGAGTTCGGCCATTTTTGAGGCCTTGTCGTGCATCCATGCCGGATCGGAGGCATTCTCAGGGAGCGACATCTCATCCTGGATGTCAGCCAGCTCCGTTTCTATCTCATGTATCCTGTTTTCGACGCTTTCAGCCCTTCTCTGCCTTCTTCGCTCTTCAGCCTCATTCTGCTTCTTCGCCTTGCGCTCAGCCTCGGAATCCTTTATGAGCTTTTTTGTGAGCTCGAGTTCATCCGCCTCTTTGCGCGCAGGACGGCTCTCAGCTTCAGCACCCGCACCTGCCGGTGCTCTCCCCGATTTTTCGAGGTAATAATCGAACTTGCCCTTGTACTCCACCAGCCCGTGTTCGGTCAGCTCGAGTATCCTGTCAGGGATCGTATTGAGCAGATATCTGTCGTGCGAGACTATGAGAAGCGTGCCTTCGAATTCCATCAGGGCTTCTTCAACGATCTCCTTTGATTCGATATCCAGGTGGTTCGTAGGCTCGTCGAGCACCAGGGTGTTTGAGCCTGAAAGCATGAGTTTCAGCAGCGAGAGCTTGGCCTTCTCTCCTCCCGAAAGGTCTTTCACCTGCTTAAAGACGTCATCTCCCGTGAACAGGAAGCGTCCCAGCAGCGACCTCATCTCGGTGTCGGTATAGAGATGATAGGCGTTCTTCATCTCGCCGAGCACGGTCTCGTTCTCGTCAAGCAGAAGCTGGCCCTGGTCATAGTATCCGAAGTTTACGTTGTAGCCCGTCCTGAGATAACCATCGTCAGGCTTCTCGAGGCCCATCAGTATCTTCAGGAGCGTCGTCTTGCCTATTCCGTTGTCACCTATGATGCAGACCCTCTCCCCCTTGCGGATAAGAAGCCCGGCATGATCGAAAAGCTTTCTGCTTCCGAAGCTCTTTGAGAGGTCTTCAGCCTCGAGCACCTCTCCTCCGCTCTTGAAATCCGCCTCAAAACTGAGCTTCATCCTGTTCTGCTTCAGCCTCGGCTTTTCCTTGAGTTCTATCATGGCGAGCCGTTTTTCACGCGAGGCAGCGCGCTTTGCCAGATGCTCGGTGCCATGCTGCTTAAAGCGGCGTATCATCTCCTCCTGCCTGGCGATCTCTGCCTGCTGCTTCTCATATTCACGGCGCATCACCTCGAAGCGTTCTTCCCTCTTTACGAGGAATTCGGAGTAATTGCCGGTATATGCTTCAAGGGTGCCGCTTCCGAGGTCGAATATTTTATTGGCTACGCGGTCAAGGAAGTATCTGTCGTGCGATACCACCATGATGGTCCCCTTGTAGCTTTCCAGGTATGATTCGAGCCACTCGAGCATATGGAGATCGAGATGGTTGGTAGGCTCGTCGAGCATCAGAACATCAGGCTTGCTCAGAAGCAGGCAGCTCAGGGCCAATCGGGTCCTCTCACCGCCCGACAGCTTGCTTATCTCTTTGTTCTGCGCTTCTTCATCGAAGCCCATGTGCGTGAGCATCGCTCCAAGCTCGCTCTTGTATGTGTATCCGCCCCTGCGTTCGTACTCCTCTATAAGCCTTGTGTACTCCTCAAGGTCTCTCTCAAAGCTTTCGCTCTCATGATCGGTGATCGCGAGCTGCAGCCTCTCGAGCTTCTTCTCCATCTCAAAGAGGTGCGTGAAGCTCTTCTCGGCCTGCGATCTTACCGTGCCGCTTCCTTCGAAGTGGTTCTGCTGGCGCAGATATCCCACGTTATAATCGTTTCTTATGTACAGATTCCCGGATGTCGCCTCTATGTCTCCGGCGATGATGCCCAGGAGCGTGCTCTTGCCGGTCCCGTTTGCTCCGACTATGCCTACACGGTCTCCTTTTTCCACACCAAAACAGACATCCTCAAAAATGATGTCTGTTCCATATGCCTTGCTTATGTCCTTGCCCGTGATAATAAGCATCGTCTAGAACTCCAGTCCCGGAACAGCGTCAAGTCCGAGGTCGGACTCCGCTCCCGATCTGTACGCGTAATATGCGGCAGAAGCTATCATGGCCCCGTTGTCCGTGCAGAGCACAGGGCTCGGCTTTAGAACATCGATGCCCGCGCTTCCGGCCTTTTCCGCCATCAGGGCTCTGAGCCTCGAATTGGACGCGACGCCGCCGGCCATCACAATACGCTTCTGTCCGTATTTCTGAGCAGCCATTACGGCTTTATCTGCTATGACCTCCACTACGGCTTCCTGGAAGCTCGCGGCCACATCGTTCACGTTTATCTCCCTGCCTGCCTGTCTCTCCTGGTTGAGGTAGTTGAGGGCCTGTGTCTTGAGCCCGGAAAAGCTGAAATCGAGGCTTCCCTGCTCAAGGTAAACACGCTTGAAGGCGATGCTTTCCGCGTCACCCTCCTTAGCGGCTTTGTCTATCTTAGGGCCGCCCGGGTAGCCGAGTCCTATCACTCTTGCCACCTTATCAAAGGCTTCGCCCGCTGCGTCATCGCGCGTGCCTCCGAGCTTTTCGCAGCTGTTGTAGGCCGGAACATTCACTATCTCCGTGTGCCCGCCCGATACTATGAGCGCCATGAACGGAGGCTCAAGCTGCGGGTGCTCAAGATAGTTGGCCGCAATATGCCCGTGCATGTGATTCACTCCCACAAGAGGTATGTCGCACGCGTAAGCCATCGCCTTGGCGGCCGCCACGCCTATCAGGAGAGCGCCTACCAGCCCCGGTCCGTATGTTACGCCTATGAGATCTATCTCTCCGGTGCCCACTCCGGCATCATCAAGCGCCTTTCCGATAACATCGTTGATGCGCTCGAGGTGCTTCCTCGAGGCTATCTCGGGCACTACTCCGCCGTATGCCGTATGTATGTCTATCTGGGAGCTTATGACATTGCTCATAACAAAGCGGCCGTCGGCAACCACCGAGGCTGCTGTTTCATCACAGCTTGTCTCTATTCCGAGTGTAAGGAATCTCCCGTCTTTCATAGCGTTTCTATCTCTACTTCTACTTCGACTTTGCGGAGGTCAAGGTCCATCAGCACGGCATCCTCTCCTCCCTTTGAGTAATAACCCCTGCGGCGTCCGACTTCCCGGAAACCGAGCTTTGTATAGAGCTCCATCGCCGCTTTATTGCTGCCTCTTACCTCAAGCGTTGCAAGCCCGCATCCGTCAGCTTCTGCCTTTTCTGTCATGTGGCGGAGCAGCTCTTCGCCTATGCCTTTTCTCCTGAACTCAGGAGCTATGGCTATGTTGTATATCTGTGCCTCTCCGGCGACCATGCGGATCTCGCCGTAGCCGGCTTTTTCGCCGCCGCACTCCGCAACAGCCACATAGACGCTGCCTCCGGAGGTGACGTCTTTTGTTATTTCTTCAGCGCTCCACGGAGATTCAAAGGAATCCCTCTCGATGCGCGCCATGGCAGGCACATCGTAAAGCTTCGCCTGTCTTATGATGATCTCTTCGTTCATATCCGTACCGGCTTTCTTTTTACTTCGAAGGCTGCTTTATCCTGTCGCTCAGCGTACCAGCCCTGAGCCGCTGCTCCGCCTCCGCGAGGCGCATGTACTCAGGCATGAGTTCATTATACGCAAGCACATCTCCCGCGGCAGCCTTTCTGAGCGCTTCTTCTGCAACGGACGCCGAATGCTGGTATCTGTGCTCTTCGTCCGCGAACACATATGAGCCTTCAGGCAGACTGCTTTCGATGATGCTGCCGTACGCGTCGATGCCGTCGCCGGTAAAGAAAGCGACTGCTCCGCTCTGCCTGCTCATTCTCTCTTTAAGCTCAGCCAGCAGATCTTCTATCATGTACTGCTTCTCTTCCATTACATTGACCGCCGAGCTCTGTGAATGATCTGTCGTAAAGACGGCCTCATAGACTCCGGCGTATGTCTGGTGCCTTCTGGCGTTGATGACAGGCACCACATACAGCGCTCCGCAGCTGATCGCGCTGTCAAGCGCCCCTGCCGCCATGGCCGCGAGCGTTGACACAGCGATGCACGGTATCCCCAGCATCTGAGACATGACGCGCGCAGTAGTTACGCCTATCCTGATTCCCGTGAAGGACCCCGGGCCGGCTGAAGCGGCGACATGAGTAAGCTCGTTCTTTGTGATGCCCGCTTCGTGCAGAGCATCATCGATCAGGCCTATCATTCCCCTGAGATGGTTCATCTCCTCTGATGAAGAGGCACTGAAAATGCGGCCGGTCTCATCTATGACCGACGCCGAACCGTATTTACCTGTAGTCTCTATAGCAAGTATCTTCATATCCCTTACAGAAATTCAGCTGTGCGCTCCCCTTCATTTGCCGCGTACTCAAGGCGTATGGCCATGGCGTCATCAGGCAGCACATCTGCAACGATGTCAGCCCATTCTATGACGCAGGCTCCGTCTCCCTCGAGCATCTCTTCGGCTCCTATATCCAGGAGTTCCTCGCCGCTGCCGAGCCTGTAAACATCAAAGTGATACAACGGCAGCCTTCCGCTCCTGTACTCCTTTACAATAGTAAAAGTAGGACTGTTTATCTCTTCCCTGATACCCAGCCCTTCAGCTATGTATTTTGTCAGCGCTGTCTTTCCCGTGCCCAGGTCTCCGACCAGCGCGACAATGTCACCCGGCTCAAGGGCTTCGGCTATGCGAAGCCCCAGGGCGCGGGTGTCCTCTTCATTTTTCAGTAATAATATGTGTTTATCAAATGCTTTCATGCTTTACGGTTTGTCCGCTTCCGTGAAGCAGACCGGACAGCCTCTTATAGAGCAGTGCCGTGAGCAGCGAGTTCGCACCGGCCTTTACCAGGTTGAACGGGATTATGACTGTCGGAAGCATGGCGAGGACCGCTGATCTCGGAGCTCCCATGTACGCAGGAGTAACGATGAGATTCATGATGCACATGATTATCACGGTCACTATCACTCCGACGACAAGCGCCTTTATGGCTGTCTTCTTTGTCTTGTTGTTTTTATACATCATGCCGATGACAACAGCGACTATTCCTGTCGCGACAAAGTGCATGATGAATCCGTAGAATCCGTCTCCTCCGAGTCCGAATGCCTGAAGAAGGCAGACTATAAGGGTCACGATGAGTCCCTCTGCAGGACCGAAGGCGAAGGCCGTGATGTAGATAGGCACATCTGCCGGATCATATACCAGGAACGGAGCCGGCGGCCACGGGAGCCTTACGATAAAGAGCAGTACCAGCGATACCGCTGTCATCATTGCGAGCTTTGCCAGTTTGGCTGTAGACATACTGTTGTTGTTCATAACACATTCCTCCTTTTCGATATCATGAACGGGTGGAATCTGTCAGGCATTAATAATGGCCTTGATAAGGTCAAGGCCATTTCATCACAAATACTTTTTTGCAATGTTGTTTCTTCCATCCGGACTATACCGTCGGTACCGGAATCTCACCGGTTCGGCCATGCGGCTCGCGGACTTACGCAGACTGCCATCTGCGATCACCGCCGGTGTGGACTTTCACCACGCCCTGAAACAGATTTGATTGTTGAATGCCGCTTAGCGGCGCTTATTCGCAGCAGATAGATTCAACAGCTCTTGCATATACGCGCGCCATTTTCATGAACGAGTTTATGCTGAACTTTTCGTCTGCCTGGTGCATCGTGTTTTCGTCTTCAGGGAACGCTGCCCCGAAGGCAAGTATGTTATTGAACATCTTGGCGTAAGTACCGCCTCCGATGGTCATAGGCTCAGCATCGCTGTCGCCTGTCTCATCAGTATACGCCTTCATGTACTCTATTACCATAGGATCGTCAAGATCCTTGTACAGAGGCTCCTGCACCATCCTGGTAACTATACCTACCGGGCTTCCCCCGAGGACCGATTCTATGCCCTCAAGCACCTGTCTGTCGGTATAGCTTACAGGATATCTGATATTGACTGTGACTGATGCTATATCCTCATTAATATTAGCGACTCCGACGTTAAAAATCAATGGGCCTGACGGACCGTCTTCAAAAAAGCATCCCATGCGCTCGCCGTGAAGATCGAATCCGATACTGTCATTGTAGAATGCCGTGAACTCATTGAGTTCCTCATTGGCAAAGCTTATATTACCCAGGAAAGCCATGAGTATGCTCACAGCGTTGAGACCGAGGTCAGGATGAGCTCCGTGTGCGGCTTCTCCAAAGGCTTCCACAACAAGTGATGTTCCCTGCTTCCTGACGTTCAGTCTGTAGCCGGTCTCCTCGCAGAAGAGCTTGGCCCTGTCAGCTATGAGACCGTACTGGTTTTTGTTTCCGGCGATCACTGCCTTGGCATATGCCGGCACCGCGTTGTGGGCCGTGCCTCCCTCGAGTCTGGTCAGCCTGAGATCGTCCTTGCCCGGCTTTGATGAGAACTTCCTCGCGAGCTCAAACACCAGAATGCCCATTTCACCGTTTACAAGCGGAAAATCAGCATCCGGGGTGAATCCCATGACAGGATGTCCGCAGTTTTCAGTATAATGCTCTGCGCTTATGTGTCCGGTCTCCTCATCGAGTCCAAGCACAAGCCTAACGTTCATCTTAGGTTTAAGGCCTTCGTCTTTCAGCGCCTTAAGGGCATAAAGAGCTGCCACTACAGGGCCCTTGTCATCAGATGTTCCTCTGCCGTAAACAAAACCGTCGCCCTTGTCTGTCATTTCGAACGGGTCTGTTGCCCAGCCGCTGTCGACAGGCACCACATCAAGATGACCTACTATTCCGAAATACTCATCACAGCCGTTTTCCGCCTTCCACTCTATATGTCCGGCGTAATTGTCATCATTGTATGTATCAAAGCCAAGCGCTTTGCCCCTCTCGAGCATGTCGATGAGCGCCTCATGTACGCCCTGTCCGAATGGCAGCAGATCCCCATCCTTTGTTTTTACGGGATCCGCTTTTACACTCGGTTTCGAAACAGACTCTGCAAGAGCCTTAAGCATATCGTCTTTATAGGCGTCTATCCTTTCAAGATATCCCATGTTTTTCTCCTTATCATTTATCGGCTTCCTCAGTCACGACATTCTCGAGATCTTCCAGTGCTTTGGCTTCAGCCTCAGTCTTTGTAACATACTCCGTTACAGGCTTGCCGCCCTTGATCGTAGAAAGTGTTACTGACCTTACTACGTTTCCGGTTTCGTCGAACGTGAAGGATCCCGTTGCGCACTTGAGCCCATCAAAGTTCATCATGGCCTCGCGGATATCTGCTCCATCTGTGGATTTTGCGTTATGGAAGGCATTTATAAGGAGCAGGTACGAGTCGTACGCAAGCGCTGCGTTATCCGTCGGCGTATCGCCGGCACCGTATCTGTTTGCATACTCGATCTGAAATCTCTGAGCTTCTTCAGTATAAGTGTCAGAGGTGTCGTCGTTTTTTGTAAGCACGGATTCATATGGGAACACCACTTTGATGTCCTTGTGCTTTTTCATCATGGAAATGAATGCAGGGTCACCCCAGCTTCTTGTGCCCATGAAGGTCACATTCTCAAGGCCCATTTCTTCAGCCAGCCTAAAGAAGATATCCATTTCCTCGGCTCCCATGGAAACGAAGCAGACATCGGCGCCCTTTCTGCGGATCTCAGTCAGGACCTTCCTCATATCTTCTTCCACAGGGCTTATCTCTTCAGTCACAGCTACTGCTCTGCTCCGTTTGCCGGCTATCCTTTTTATCCTGCTGTCAAAGCCTTCAAGCAGGGCCGAAACACTGCTGTCATTTTTGACGCTGACTACGGCGATACTGTCCGAGCCCAGCTCTTTGGCAGCATATTCCGCCAGACCTTCTCCCATCTGGGATTCCGTCACACAGGCTCTGAAATAATATGTGCTGTTCTGTGTGATAAGAGGGTTTGTGGCCGCAGGCGTTATTGCCGGTATCCCGGCTTCATCCACATATTCGGCTATCGTAAGCGAAGAAGCCTCACCGGCAGAACCTATGATGGCAACAGGTTTCATCTCCGTGAGCGCCTTTATGGCAGTCTCGGTGCCTGCTACGGTAGACTGCGTGTCGACCTTTACGAGATTCACCTTGTACCCGTCAACATTGTTGTAGATGCTGTTTGCCAGCTCTATGCCTTTGATCTCGTCTTTCCCTTTTACCGCATATCTTCCCGTCTGAGGTTCTATTACACCGATCGTGATGGACGGATCAGTGTCACTCTGAGGCTCGGCAATAAAAGTCTGCCTGAAGCTGGTCCAGGTGGAGCATCCGCACATGGCGAAGACAGCAAGGATCAGAACGGCAGAAAGCAGCGTTTTTTTCATTGATGTTTTTCTGTTGTTGTTATCAGCCAATCTGTATGATTTCCTTCATTTCTTTCAGGCTTACGGCGTCATTCACCCTGCGTCTGACCGCAGCGGCTCCGCGCATGCCCTTTGTATATCTGACTATGTATTTTCTGAACTCCTTGACACCTACAGTCTCGCCCTTGAGCTCACACATCATCTCAAGATGCCTCAGCATCATGGCGATACGTTCTTCATCCGACGGACGAGGAGGAATGTCAAGGCCCATGTACGCGGCATTAAGTTCTCTGAAGATCCATGGATTCCCCAGCGCTCCGCGGCCTATCATGACCATGTCGCAGCCGGTCTCAGCAAGCATGCTCATTCCCGACTCAACGTCGACCACATCTCCGCTGGCAATGACAGGGATGCTGAGCGCATCCTTCACATCCTTTATGATGCTCCTGTCCACTGTACCGCTGTAGTACTGACTGCGGGTCCTTCCGTGCACGCAGACAGCCGCGGCGCCGCCCTCCTGAGCAGCGAGAGCCACCTCAACGGCATTCGGACTGTCGAAGCCCTTGCGTATCTTTACGGTCACCGGCTTACCGGCATCCGCCGAGACAGCCTTTACTATTTCGAAAACGAGTCCGGGATCGCGCATCAGTGCTGATCCGTCTCCGTTCCTGACCACCTTTGGCACAGGGCAGCCCATATTGATATCCAGTATCTCATTGCGGAGGCTTCTGAGCTCGCGGGTCGCGTAAGCCATGATCTCAGGTTCGCTTCCGAAGATCTGAATGGCCGTCGGGCCTGCGCCTTCAGGTATATATGTAAGATTGTTCGTCTTGCTTCCGCCGTAATAAAGGCCTTTCGCGCTTACCATCTCAGTATAGGTGAGAGCGGCCCCCTGCTCTTCACAGATGGTACGGGTGGCAGCATCGGTAAAGCCTGCCATCGGAGCCAGCACGAATGGAGATTTCAAAGCTATATTTCCAATGTTCATTTATTCTTTTTACGCTGCGCTTATATATATCCGTCAGGCACGCTCTCGCTAACATTCGCACGCAGCGGTACTAAGCTCTGACTTCGCTGACGCTCGTCAATCGCTAAGTGCCGGCGTGCTCGAGTTACCTGCCGAACATATATAAGCGCAGCTTTGATTTATAAAGTCTAATCCTGCAGCACGCGCTTTTTGTTGAGGCCTTTGTTCTTGAGATAGAGCATCTGCAGGCCGTCAAGCGTGAGCCTTCTGTCGATCACGTCTATGCAGTCGACTCCGCTCTCCACCATCGTCGCCATACCTCCGGTAGCTATGACTCTGATCTTGTCAGGATCGCAGCCTGTCTCCTTTGCCATCTCCTGCTTCATGCCCTTTACCATGCGCTCGGTGAAGCCCATGTGGCCGTAGATGAGTCCGGACTGCATGGACTCCGATGTGTTGCGGCAGATAAACTTACCCGGCAGCTCAAGGTCTACATTTGGGAGCTTGGCTGTGTGCTCAAAGAGAGCCGCGGCCTGGGTCTTGATTCCAGGTGCGATAGCTCCTCCGAGGAAGCATCCGTCGGCTGATACACAATCGAAAGTCGTGGCCGTTCCGAAGTCTATTACTATCAGGTCGCCGCCATATCTCTCGTGTGCAGCGACTGAGTTGACCAGACGGTCGGCGCCAAGAGCGCGCGGGTTTTCGTATTTGATCTTCATGCCCGTCTTGATGCCCTGTTCCACTACTATAGGATTCTTTTCGTAGAACTTCAGGCACATGTGCTCGAGTGTAAAGAGCAGTGACGGCACTACGGAAGCGATGATTATGTCATCGATGTCCTTTTCGGTTATATCGATTCGTCTGAACATCGAACCGATGATAGTTCCGTACTCGTCAGCTGAACGCCTGTCATCCGTGGCAAGTCTCCAGCTCTCTGTCAGCTTATCACCTTCAAATACACCCAGAACGATGTTGGTATTGCCTACATCTATAGCAAGAAGCATCCTAGTCCTCCTCTTCGAGTCTCTTGAGCGCGAGCGCGAGTGTAAGGCCCGGGATGACCCTGTTAGCTGTCATTTCCGCGCCGAGTATCTCATTGGCCTTTTTGAGCCTGTACTGTACGGTGTTGTTATGTATCTCGAGGAATTCCGCAGTCCTTCCGGAGTTCATACCGGCGTCGAGAACGAAGGTGGACAGCGTATCCACAAGCATCCTGCCCTTGTTCTGCGAGACTTCACGTTCAAAAGGCTCCAGAAGATCGAGATACATCTTCCTCTGCGCCTGTGATCCGCTCTGCATGTATACACAGTCGCTTACCATGGAGATCTCATATTTTGAGAATACCCTCTTGAACGGGAAGACCTTCTCCATGTACCTTGCGGTCTTGTTGATCATTTTGAAGCCGTCCACGCAGCTCTCAAGCCTCTCCGTACCGGTAACGTGGAATATCCTCCCATCCTTCTTTACCGATTTCAGCCTGTCGAACATCTCGAGGCAGGCATTTTTGACTTCTATGCCTTTCTCCTGGCCGCCTTCAGTGTAAACGATGCCGTAGATCTCGCTGGACTCTGTCGTGGTAAGCAGGCCGAAATCCACCTTCTTCTTGTATTCCGCGATGATGTCCATAAAGTCGTTGACGTAGTCGCCGGCATTTCTGATGTAGAAGGCGCTGGTGAACTGCATGCCCCTGAGGCCCGATTCATCAAGCAGGGTATGGCAGAACGATATGTCGCCGCGCACTGCGGATTTGATGAATTCAGCTCTGGAATCCCTGTCAGGAGTATACTTCCACATTCCGATGGCGAGCTCTATCGTCTGAGCGAGCTTGCTCATCTCGGCAGCTGAGTATTCGTCCTCGTTGTCGACGATGACAAGGATATACCTTTTGTCCTTGATATTTATGAAACCCCAGTATGTGATGACGCTTTCGATCTCTACACGCGTAAAGCCTGTCATTGAAAACGCGTCAAGCTTGCGGGCAGCCTGCACCGCGTCTTCGATCTTTACGAGGTGCCTCGTCTCGACAGTAAGTATGGTATTATACTCCTCTGTCATGAGTACTACCTGATAGTTGTTGTTGAGAGCAGCCTCTCTGAGCGCTGCAGGAAAGCTGCTGTGCTTTTCGAAGTTGAGCAGATGATATATCGTGTTGTTGAGGATATTGTCCGCATAATTCTCGCCATAGAGGATCTTATCAAGAACCTGCTCTATGAGCATGCTGTATGTTATGCTGCCGGTATCATCAATGACAATGAGCGGAAGGCCTGCCTTCTCAGCAGCCTCGACGACTTCAGGAGCGACCTGCCTGACTCCGCTCTCATTGAGATAGACTACCAGCGCGCTTATTCCCTTTGCGCCGAGAGCGGCTACCGCCTTCTTCTGAGCAGCGATGTCGTCCTTGCTTGCCCAGAAGTGTGTTATTACCATCTGATCCTTGATGCCGTTGCGATCTACGCCCATGTCAAGATCGGACTCGTCAAGCACGGATACCGATCTTACGCGTCTTGTGCAGGCTTCCCTGCACGAAAGGACTCTGCTCCCTCTGAACGCATCCAGTTTAAGGCAATCATTTACGTTGATTTTCATGTTTATTATTCTCCGGTCTGTTGATCGGATCACTTAGGATCCTTATCATCTGCATCAAAGCTCACGACCTCGCGGTCATCCTGAAAAGCTGCGTTATTGAGCTTCTGGAGCTCTTCTTTCATCAGCCTCTTTTCTTCTTCTTCAATGCGCTTTGCTTCTTCGGCTTCCTTTTTGTTTTTACGGGCGATCTCTTTGTTTTCGCTCTCGACTTCCTGCATGATCGACTCAGGATCAGCCTCGCCTGTAAACAGTCTTTCGAACTGATCACCGTCGAGGGTCTCTACGAGCAGCAGTGCCTGAGCGACTCTCTCAAAGGCGGCATCATTCTCCTGAAGTATCCTTCTGGTCTCCGCGTAGCATTCCGTCAGCAGAGCTCTGATCTCGTGATCTACCTCCGAAGCTACCTCTTCAGAGTAATTCTGGCGTGTCGAGAAGTCCCTTCCGAGGAACACCTCATCGTTGGAGCTGAATGATACAGGACCCAGCTTCTCGCTGAAGCCATACTTTGTGATCATCTGACGGGCGATATTCGTAGCGCGCTCGAGGTCGTTGCTCGCTCCGGTCGAGATATCGTCGAGCTTGAGCTCTTCAGCTACTCTTCCGCCGAGAAGGTGCTTGATGTTATCTATCATGTGGCCTCTTGTCTCGAAGAAGCGGTCCTCCTCAGGCAGCCACATTGTGAAGCCCCCGGCCATTCCTCTCGGGATGATAGTTATCTGATGTACCGGGTCTGAATCCGGTGTGGCACGCATCACGATGGCGTGCCCGGCCTCATGGTATGCAGTCAGCTTCTTTTCACTGTCGGAGATGACTCTGGACTTCTTCTGCGGGCCGGCCATTACCTTTGTGGTGGCCTCCTCTATCTCGTCCATCCTTATCTTTGTTCCGTTTCTTCTCGCGGTCAGAAGGGCTGCCTCATTTATGAGGTTCTCGATATCTGCCGGCGAGAATCCCGGAGTCCTCTTCGCGAGGATTTCAGGTGAAACATCCGAGTCGAGAGGCTTGTTCTTTGTATAGAGTCTGAAGATCTCTTCTCTCGCCTTGATATCCGGCATGCCGATCACGATCTGTCTGTCGAATCTGCCCGGTCTGAGCAGAGCAGGGTCGAGTACGTCAGGTCTGTTTGTAGCTGCCAGTATGATGATACCTATGTTTCCGTCGAATCCGTCCATCTCAACGAGGAGCTGATTGAGCGTCTGCTCTCTCTCGTCGTTTCCGCCGCCGAGGCCCGCGCCCCTGCGTCTTCCGACCGCGTCTATCTCATCGATGAAAACGATACACGGAGCATTCTTCTTGGCTTCGTTGAAGAGGTCTCTTACTCTGGAAGCTCCGACTCCGACAAACATCTCTACGAAGTCCGATCCGGAAATCGTGAAGAAAGGCACTCCCGCCTCGCCTGCCGTGGCACGTGAAATGTATGTTTTACCGGTACCCGGCGAGCCTACCATCAGTACACCTTTAGGTATGCGTGCGCCGAGTTTTGTATACTTGCCCGGATTGCGGAGAAAGTCCACGATCTCGGAAAGCTCTGTTTTTTCTTCTTCAAGTCCTGCAACGTCTTTGAACGTTATGGCTTTTGCATCACTCTTGTAAAGCCGCGCCCGGTTTTTGCCGAACTGGAAAGCCTGCTTGTTGCCCCCCTGACTCATCATAAAGTAGAAGAGGAATCCCATGGCCACCACCATAAGCAAGGTAGGCAGGATGTTGAGCAGCGTGTACTCACTCTTAGGCGGCTCGCTCTCGAGCTCGATCTTGTTTTCTTCGAGCATCGGGTTGATGGTCTTTTCTTCGAGCCAGCTGATCTCGACCAGCGATGGCGCGTATGTCACCTCTTTTGTACCATCCTTCTTTTCACCGACGAGTTTTCTGTCGGTTATGTTGATGGATTTGAAATCGCCCTTTTCAAGATGAGTCGCAAACTGTGAAAACTTGACCTCCTTGA
>Ga0310695_10001142_pt1 | contig 64398 bp, 55 predicted proteins | sample RumenRJG_04DNA_FD_203882 | JGI IMG/M metagenome (GOLD analysis project Ga0310695, IMG submission 203882) | Bovine rumen microbial communities from Lethbridge, Alberta, Canada - RJG_04 (v2) (version 2) | ecosystem: Host-associated > Mammals > Digestive system > Stomach > Rumen | place: Canada... | reverse complement strand
CGACATCATGTACGACGACTTCATCACGGCGCTCGAATCGAAGATGGACGAGAAGAACACGTTCAGCCAGCAGAAGATGATCGAGCTCCAGTCGCTCACGAACAAGCGCGACCAGAGCTACGACATGGTTTCGAACGTGCTGAAGAGCCTCAACACTGTGCTGGTTGGAACAGTGAACAACATCTGACGATGATTGGCAACGGAGGGTTGAACGGCGGTTGAAAACGGCAATTGACAGACTTGTGGCGGCGATAGGGTATCCCGACGGCGATCCGGCGGGAGCGCATGGTCGCACGCTGCGCGTGGACGGCATGGAGATCGAGGCCGAGGAGCATGACGGCGGCATTGTGCTTTCGTATGCTCTCGGCGGAGAAGAATCTCTTCTGCCCACGCTTGCCGAATATGCCGCTGGGCGAATGCTGAAGGAGAGCGCCACGCTCGCGTGGGACGCCGATGGCCGCATTGCGGAGAGCGGCGGCGAAGGCAGGGCGATTCTCTGGCAGGACGCGCCCGCAACCGCGGACGCGCATGAACTTGTAGGATTTTTCGAGACGTTCATGGATTCCTGTGACTGGTGGCGGGCAAGGGTGGAGGCCCTGCGCGTAAACGAGGCCGCTTTGCCGGACGAAGCGCTGGTGATACGGCCCTAAGGAGAGTGTGAAAATGTGGAAATGTGAAAATGTGAAAGTGCGGAAATATGGGAATGCGAAGAGCATTTGCATATTGGCTGTTTGCATGTTTGCATGTCTGCACGCCTTCACCGCCTGCAATGCGGCGCCCATCCCGTGGAAGCTGCCCACCTACACGCTCGTTGCGAGGAACATGGATCTTCGCGTCGCGCTCGACACGTTCGCCGTCGCCGAGGGGTTGTCCGTTGTGATGTCGCCTGCGGTCTCCGGCGTGTTCTCCGGCGACTTCAAGGATGTGCCGCCGACGGAATTTCTCAACAAGATCGCAACCACCCACAATCTCATCTGGTACTATGACGGCGCCGCGCTCTATCTCTACGGATCGGGCGAGACGGCGACGATGCTCATCGACCTCCAGTACATGAAGGCCGCAGAGGTGCGGAGCATGCTCGCAGAGCTTGGAGTGGAGGACGCCCGCTTCCCGCTTAAGACGACCTCGAACGACGAGCTGATCATGGTGGCGGGGCCGCCGAGATACGTGAGCCTCGTGGCGGAGTTGATCGCGAAGGCCGACAAGCTGCGCGAGAAGCGCACGTACAACGAGGTGGAGACGCGCATCTTCCCGCTGAAGTACACGTGGGCGGACGACGTGAGCTTCCGCGTGTCGAGTCCGGAGAGCGCACTCGCCATACGCGGCATCGCCCGCGTTCTCGACGAGATCGTGAACGACTCGCAGAACACCAAGGCACGCGACACCGCCAGCACGAACGAGGTGTCGGCCATCGAGGCGCAGGTGCAGCAGATGTTCCGCCCGGTGATCCGCGCCGAGAACAGGCTCAATGCCGTGCTCGTGCGCGACGTCGTGTGGCGCATGCCGATGTACGAGAAGCTCATCCGCGAGCTCGACGTGCCGCAGAAGCTGGTCGAGATCGACGTCACGGTGCTGGAGCTTTCGAAGAAGGACGCCCTCGACTGGCAGCTTTCTCTGGCGCATGCGACTTCGTGGGGACATTCCGGCACAGGCGCCGGTCAGAACGCCGGCAACCTCTTCAGCCCGGAGAACATTGCCGGCATGGGCTTCGCCGGCGCGCTCACGCACATTCACTCCGCATACAGTCTCGCGGCGTCGATCAGCGCGCTCAAGGAGAAGGGCAAGGCGCGCTCGATTTCGCGTACGGCGTTGCTGACGGTGAACAATCTCGCGGCGGAGCTTTCCGATACGCAGAGCTACCACGCGAAGGTGGTGGGCACGGAGGTGGCTTCGCTCGAGGAGGTGCGCGCGGGCACGAAGCTGCAGGTGAAGCCGAGGATCATGGGATCCTCCACGACGAACGCGCCTAACCAGGTGTGGCTGTCGCTAGAGCTCGACGACGGCGGGTTCGAGTCGATAACCGTGGACGCGATGCCGATGTCGCGCTCGTCGACGCTCCAGACGCAGACCGCGGTGTTCGAGAACGAGAGCGTGATGCTTGCCGGATATCTGCGCGACATCGAGGAGGATGCCGGCTGGGGCATCCCATGGCTGCGCGACATTCCTTGGATCGGCTGGATATTCGGCGGCAAGTCAACCCGCAAGGAGACGGTGCAGAGAATGTTCATCCTCACTCCGCACGTAGTGGACATCGACCAGGAGATGGTGGCCAGGATGCAGGCCACGCGCCTCAGGGACGTCAAGGAGGCCGAGACGATGGAAGACGACGCAGACGCGAGCGACAACGACCGCAAGCGCCGCGACCTTGAGCGCGCTGACATGCGTGAGCGCCGCAACGAAAAGTCCGCCTACGATCTCAGGCGCCGCAAGGCCGAGCTCGACCACGAGAAGGCCATGCGGCAGATTGAGCGTGACCGCAGTATTCTTATGCTCGAGGACGTAGTGCATGGCTGGAAGGACGAGGAGAAGTCCGAGCGCGAGAAGTTCAAGGCAGAAGTCGATGCCAAGAAGGCGGAAGCTGAGGCGAAGCAGGCCAAGGACGAGGCCAAGAAGGCCGAACCCGCCAAGGACGAGGCCAAGAAGGCCGAACCCGCCAAGGACGAGCCCAAGAAGGAAGAACCCAAGAAGGACGAGGCGAAAAAGGAAGGCTGATGGAAGGCGCGGTGACAATAGATGGCGGCTTCGCGGAAGTCGGGGCGGGACAGTGGCTGATGGGCCGCAGTCAGCCTGCGGCTTTCTTCGGAAGCGTGTCGCGTCGCTGCAGAAGGGGATGGATTGTGCGGGACAGGTCGCATCTTAATCTCGTTGAGACCGCTGCGGCGGCGAAGTGCGCGGATTCTTCGCGTCCGTTCCTCACGCACATTCCATGCGCGGCGCCGGTGTTTGCCGTCTCTTCCAAGATACTTGTAGCGCCTGCGGCCGCGCGCAAGGACGCCCGCAGCGTGAAGCTTGTGCCGATGAGCCTGCGCAATGCGGTGTGTGTGACGGAGTTCGTCTCCGAATGGGTGGTGATGGCCACGGTTGGCCGCACGGCGCGCATGGCCCTTGCCGACGACGAGACGATTTCCGTAAGGCCGGAGGCTGCGGTCGCATGGACGGGAAAGATGCCGACAGGCTTCTGCCCGAAGCTGTCGATATGGGACATCCTGCTGCCGCGTGGTCCGCGCGATCTGCTTTTCACGTTCTACGGTCCCAGCGTCGTGTGGATCGAAGGCTCCTGCGTCTCTTCGCCGCTCGTACCCCGTCGCTCGCCGTTCGCCGTTCAAAGGAGGGGCTATGGCGCTTGATGCGGCACAGATTCTCCGGCAGACGTATGCGGCCGGCGCTGAGGCGATGCAGCAGATGCGCGAGATGGTCGAGGCCGCCCGCGTGGCTCCGCCTGTGGCGGAGCGCGGAGAGATGATGGGAACGTCGTTCGTGGTGCAGGCGGATCCCATGGCGGAGCTGCAGGACTCGATGGAGGAGCTGTCGTTTCAGTTCGAGGAGAAGACATCCAAGAAGGTAGCCGACAGGAAAATGGGCGAGATGCAGGGGCCGCGCACAGCGTTGCTCAAGGCGGTCGAGGCGTGGCTTGCGATGCTGCCCGACATGCCTGGGCGCGACGCCCTGGCGCGCGTGCTGCGCAATCTGCGGTCCGCGCAGGCGGAGGGCTCGGCGGATCTGCGGGAGCTGATGAAGGACGTATCGCGCGGTTCCACCGACCCGTCGCATCAGTTCGCGATGCTTGACATCCTGGAGCAGGCGTTCGGCGAGGGTGAGGAAGAGCTGCGTGCGCTCGTGCGAGAGGCGAAGGCGAGGCTCGCGCAGGAGAAGGGTCCTGAGATACGTGCCGGGCTTAACCTTGCCGAGGAGATCAACGCCAGAGCGTCCACGCCCGAGGAGATGCGCGAGCTTCGCGACATGTACAGGAGCGAGGTGGTTGGCTTCACGAAGCCGCAGGAATGCTTCCGAGCGCTGCTCGCCTCGCGAGGCGCCGCAGGAATAGGCGACGCGATAGACTTCCTGATAGCGGGCTGCGGAGCGGATCTGAAGTCGCAGACGCCGTCGCTCGAGGCCGCCGCGCTTGGGCGCATCCTGACTGATCTTCAGTGCGTGCAGGTGCTTCAGACGGTGCTTGAGGCTCTTTCCGCGCTCGGCTTCAGAATGCAGCGGCAGTTCGGCGAGAGATGCGCTCTCGACGGCGAGCAGATGACGGGCCGCGTCTTGGACTTCACGGAGCAGGCGTTCGTGGCGGCGCCCGGGATCGCGGCGTTCATCGGCGACTGCGGCATCGTGCAGCTGCTTGCGCGCATGGACTTCGCGCGCGAGCTCACAGCGCTATTCAGAAAGCTCTCGCCGCGACTCTTCGCGCGCGAGGGAGACAGGCAGCGGCTTGTCGACGCCGCGCAGGAGCACCTCGACGACCTCATCGCCGAGGAGAACGACGCCGAGGCGCAGGGAGGTGCCGTATGACTGTGCCGGCGTGGATAGACGCAATGGTGGCGGACTTCGGCCGTTCGGCCGGGGTGAAGAATCTCGCGCTCGGCGAGCGCGGTGCGGCGGCGCTTTCGTTCGAGACGGGTGCGGAGCTTCGGCTCGAATACGTGGGCGAGGAGCTGGTGATGGCGGTGACGATGCCTGGAGGCGGCGATCTTCGCAGGCTGCTTGCGCTCTCGCATCCAAGGGCGAGGCACGGCGGATTCCGCATGCGCACGGGCGTTGTGGCGAAGTCCGGCCGCCGCGTGATGGCGGTGCGCATTCCGGAGCGCGACGTCACGCTTCCCGCGCTCAATGCCGCGTTCGCGGCGTTGTGGAGCGCGGCAGGAGAGATGGGAGGAGAAAGATGAGCATTGGGGTGTCGAGAACGACCGAGCCTCTGAGCTTCAATGTGGGCATAGGCAGCGCAGGTTATGCCGACGTGATCGACTCGCCCGTTTCGGGCCAGCCTCAGAAGGCGCTGATGCCTGGCTCCACCACGGTGTCGCAGGCGGTGGACGCATTGTTTCCCACCGACCGTTCCGTCTGCGGCGAGATAATGCGCGCGCTAGTGGCGTCCAACACATCCACCCTGCGCACGTCCGGCGGCTTTTCCGATGCCGCGCACAGCGCCGTGCAGTCGCTTCGCTCCCGTGGAACGTCCGCCGCCGACGGGGCGGCGCGCGAAATCGAAAACCTGCTCGCCGACGCCGACCTCTTCGAGCACTACAGAATGTCGTTACTGGAGACGTGATGGCAGGAATAATCTCAAATATCTCGAACTTGTTCAGCCGGTTCGGCGACCTCGTGCTCGCCGTTCTGGTGGTGTGCATCATCGGTCTTTTGATCATTCCGCTGCCGTCTCCCGTGGTGGACCTGCTGATCGCGACGAACATCATGATCTCGACGGTCCTCCTGATGCTCTCCCTCTATCTGCCGAGGGCGCTGGCGTTCTCCACGTTCCCGTCGATGCTTCTCTTCACCACGCTCTTTCGCCTTGCGCTCAACGTCACCACTACGCGGTGCATCCTGCTGCACGGCGCGCAGGACGCCAACGCCGCCGGTTCTATCATCAACACATTCGGCAACTTCGTGGTTGGCGGCAACTTCGTGGTTGGCGCCGTGATCTTCCTCATCATCACGATCGTGCAGTTCGTCGTGATCTCCAAGGGCGCCGAACGTGTCTCTGAGGTGGCGGCGAGGTTCACTCTGGACGCAATGCCAGGCAAGCAGATGTCGATCGACGCCGACCTGCGCGCAGGCGCGATCGACCAGGAAATCGCCAAGCAGCGCCGCAACGAGCTCAACCAGGAATCCCAGCTCTACGGCGCGATGGACGGCGCGATGAAGTTCGTCAAGGGCGACGCCATAGCCGGCATCATCATCACGGCGATCAACATCATCGGCGGCATCCTCATCGGCGTATTGATGTACGACCACGACGCCGCCTGGTGCCTCAAGCGCTTCGGCATCCTCACGATCGGCGATGGACTCGTCTCGCAGATTCCGGCGCTGCTGATCTCGATCACGTCCGGCGTCATCGTCACCCGCGTGGGCTCTGAGAACGCCAAGCCGCTCGGGCAGGACATCGTCAACCAGATATTCGCGCAGCCCAAGGCGCTCCTCCTCGGCGCGGCGATGATCGCCCTCATCGGAGCCATTCCAGGCTTCCCGAAGATACAGCTCTTCGGCCTCGCCGCGTTCGTGGCCGCGGTCGGATGGAGCCTGATGGCCAAGGCTAAGATCGCGGCCGCAAGGGCCGCCCGGGCAGAGGATCCGCTTGCCGCCGCGGCGCCGTCCGAGGGATCTGCGCCAAGGCCGAAGAAGAAGGAAGGCGACGACTTCTCGATGGTGACGCCGCTGACGGTGGACATCGACGCGGACATCCGCGGCGCGCTGACGTACGATGCGCTCAATGAGCAGATAATGTCCGTGCGCCGTGCCCTCTACCACGACCTCGGCGTGCCATTCCCCGGAATCAACCTCTCGCTGAACCCCGCCATCCACGACGGACGCTACCGCATCCTCGTGAACGAGGTGCCTGTTTCGGAGGGCGCGCTCAGGAAGGGATTCGTGTTCGCCCTCGAGGAGCAGGAGAACCTCTCCGCCACGGGAATCGCGTTCGAGACGGGCAAGCCGTTCCTGCCCGGATACGAGACATGCTGGGTTGCGGAGGGCGAAAAGCAGCGCCTCGACGAAAGCGGCATCAGGTCGCTCGATCTCGGCGGCGTGCTCACATACCACCTCTCCGGCGTCCTGAGGCGCTACTCGCACGAGTTCCTCTCGCTGCAGGAGACGCGTCTTCTCTTCGACCACATGGAGAAGGAGGCGCCCGAGCTGGTGCGCGAGGTGCAGCGCGTGCTGCCGCTGCAGAAGATCACGGACGTGCTGCAGCGCCTCGTGCAGGAGGGCGTTTCGATACGCGACCTAAAGCGCATCACGCAGACGCTCATCGAATGGGGACAGAAGGAGAAGGACTCCGTGCTGCTCGTCGAGTACGTGCGATCCTCCCTTAGCCGCTATATTTCCTACAAGTTCTCCGGCGGGCAGAACATCGTTGCGGCGTATCTGCTGGACCCCTCGCTCGAGGAGAAGATCAGGAAGTCGGTGCGCCAGACCTCCGGCGGCAGCTATCTGGCGATGGACCCCGCCACCGTGCGAGCCATCCTCGCCGTAGTGAAGCGCACGATCGGCGATCTGGACAAGATTCCGCAGAAGCCCGTTGTGATCGTTTCCGTGGACATCCGCCGCTACTTCCGCAAGATGATCGAGAAGGACTACTATGAGCTGCCGGTGCTGTCGTTCCAGGAGCTGAGCGCCGAAATCAACATCCAGCCGCTCGGGAGGCTTAAGCTGTGAACTTCCTTCTGAAAATAGTCGAGGGCCCGAACAAAGGGGCGGAGATCGCGCTCGTCGAGGGCGTGGCCGTGACGCTTGGCAAGAGCGATGACTGTGACATCATATTGGCTGATGTTACGATGCCAGATGCACCGCTGACGGTTGAGGCCTCCGCCTCTGGCGTGACAGTTGACGGTTCGGCTCTTGAGCCTTTCCATGTGAAGACTTTCGGCGCGACTTCGTTCGCGGTGGGCCCTGGGGATGCGGCATGGGGTGAACTTGAATGGCCGAGAGCGGAGCCGGCGAGGGTTGAAGGCGACGATTCAGGCCATGCGGGCGGTGACGACGAGCCTGCGTCTCGCGACTCGGCTCCAGAGTCGGCTGAAGAACCTGCGAGAAGGCACCATGGCTTCTGGGGATGCCTTGTGGCGCTGGTTCTGATTCTTCTTTTGCTGCTGCTGGCCGGGCTGGGATGGTTCTATAGGGATCGGTTGAAGGATGCCTGGGAGTCCAGATCCCCAGACGTGTCCGGCGAGGCAGGCGCGTCTGGCCAGTCTGGCGAAGCCAAAGGCTCCGGATCCGCCGCTTCAACACTTGACGGCATCGCCAAGAAGTACGGGCTTGCCACTGTCGAATCCAATGGAGTTGTGCGGCTTTCCGGCAACTTCAGAACTGGTCGCGAGCGTCTGGCCGCCGCGGCAGAGGCGTATGCCGCCCAGCCCGGAGTTGAGCTTGATCTTTCCGATGACGAGTCGTTCCGCACGGCCGCCGAGGATGCGCTGTTCACGCTCACCGAAGGCGCGCTCAAGGTTACTCAGGCGACGAACAGATTCTTGGCGATCGGCGGCTCGGCGCATACGCCTGCGGCGCTAGCGAAGACGCTGAAGGCCCTGAACGAAGACCTTCCAAAGCTCAGGAACGTGGACGTCAAGGACGTGAAGTTTTCGGCTGCCGTTGCAGACGCAGGCGATGAGGGCGATGATGCTTCCGGCGCGGCGCCAGGAGTGTCGGTTGTGCGTGGCCGAGCAAAAAAGGCCGCGGCGAAGCCCGAGTTCCCAGTGTGCGGAATACTCACCGCCCCATATCCCTGCCTTGTGATGAAGAACGGCGCGCGCGTTCTTGAAGGGGCGAGCGTCGGAGGGTTCGTGGTGGAGAAGATCGAGGCGGACTCCGTGACGGTCACAAACTCTACGGGGAGGTTCACATGGAAGCCGTGAACGAGCCTGTGCGCCTGATGGCGATAGAGAGAGAGCTGGCTGGACCTGGGAAGGAGGCCGCGCTTGCACGCTACGATGCGGTGCTGGTGACGGCGATGGCCAGGCTGGCCGCGGCGATGGACGCGGGAATGCCGCCGGAGGAGTTTCAGAGAGCGGAGGCCCTCAGGGAGGCCATCACGCTCGCGAGGAAGATTTTGCGCCTGACCGTCCAGGTGGACGGAAGGGGGCAGAAGGCGTAGCCGCAAGGCGACGTTCAACGACAAACAAAAAAGGAAAAAAGAAATGATAGACACCATCCATACACCGAATACCAAGGTCACGATGTATGACAACGTCAACACGATTTCCCGCGTTGGCGATGGCCAGCAGATCGGCCTTGCCGACGTGATCCACACCGACAACGTCTACAACGCGATGCTCAACGCCGCGAAGACGATGGAAGACCGCCTCGAGATCTCCCTCAAGAACTACCAGGAGCACCCGGATGTGCAGGCGAACCTCCAGCAGCTGCAGTACGACCTGCAGATGTGGAACCTCGCGCTCACAACGATGACCAACATCAACAAGAACATGAGCGACGCGCTCAACTCGATTGCGTCCAACTTCCGCTGATGTTTGACCTGGAAAGCGAAGAAGCCAGGCTGTTGTTGAACGTCGCGTTGATGGCGACGGGGCAGAACCGCTTCCAGTCGGCTGCAAAGATTCTCGCGGCGCTGGAGCGTTTCCGCCCGGAGGAGGCGTCCGTCGCAGTGGCGAACGCCATCCTCCTCATCAGCGAGATGGAATTCGCGAGGGCGGTGGACTACATCGACCAGGCGGCATTGCCCAGGTTCCCCGCTTCCGCGATGCTGAAGGCGTTCAAGGGAATGGCCCTGCTGAGGATGGAGCGAACCTCCGAAGCCCGGGCCGTGCTGGAAGAGGCCGCGTTGGACGTTGCCGATCCAGCGGCCGCGCAGCTTGCAAAGGATCTTTTGAGATGACAGATACGATGATTGTAGAGGCCGTGCGTGCAGCTGGCGGAGCGGCGGCTCCGCAGACTGCCGCAGATGCTGCCGCGGCAACGTCCGCAGTGGCAGATCCTTCCGCCGTCGCGAGATTCGAGGCGGCAATGGGAGCTTCTGCTGTGGGCGGAGCGGCGCCGGTGCAGGCGGCCGATCCTGTGCCGTTCGCCAACGAACTGGCGGCATCGTGGCGTTCCGCGCAGACGAACAACCAGGGCATCCTGCATCGCATCCGCGCGCTCACGGAGCTGCGCATGCAGCATTCGCCGTCCGCGCCGGAGTTGGTGGAGCTTCAGTACGAGGTCGCCAACCTCGCGTTCCAGCAGGAGGTCGTGACAAAGGTCGCCGACAAGTCGTCTAACGCAATCCAGACGCTGATCAAGAATCAATGAGGCTTGAACGGTCGTCGTTGGAGGCTGTCGGAGGCTGTCGGATGCAATCGAAAGGAGCATTATGAAACCTATCACCTTTGCGCTAGGAGCGCTTTTGCTTTTCGCCGGATGCGACAAGGAGACCACTCTCCACTCCGGACTCGAGGAGCGTCAGGCCAATCTAGTGATGGCCGCGCTGCTGGACGCCGGAATCGACTGCCACAAGGTTCCAGGCGAAGAGGGCACGTGGAACGTCACCGTTGACGAGTCGAAGTTCGCCGCCGCGGTGAACCTGCTCGAGAAGGCGGGGCTTCCGCGCCGTGCGCATCAGGGCATAGGCGAGGTGTTCAAGAAGACGGGGATGATCTCTTCGCCGAGCGAGGAGCGCATAAGGTTCATGGATGCGCTTGCGCAGGACATTGCAAAGACAATATCCTGCATCGACGGCGTTGTTGACGCGCGAGTGCATGTGGTGTTGCCCGAGAACGACCCGTTCGCGCGAAACGCGCTTCCGTCATCGGCGGCCGTGGCCATACGTTCCCGCTGGGACGCCGACCTCGCAGACATCGTCCCCTCCGTCAAGGGACTTGTCAAGAACGCCATCGAGGGCCTCACGCCGGAGAAGATCATGGTGACCATCTTCCGCGATTCGCCCCCGAAGAAGTAGTTGTCGGTCAGGTGGTTTGACGTTTAGGTGGTCATGCAAGACGAAGAGAGACAGTTCCTGCTCACTGCCGTATGGCTTTTCATGCGGCATGGACGGCGCGACAGGGCTAGAAGCGTATGCGAGGCTCTGGTTGAAGCCGATCCTCGCAACGGCGTTGCGGCCGTGGCGCTTGCGGAGCTGCTCGTTTCCGATGGAGAGACGGCGAGGGCCGTTGACGTGCTTCGTTCCGCAGAAGTGCCGCCATCTCTTTCGCATGCGGAGGCCGTCCTTGAGACGCGGGCCTTGCGCCTGGCGGGGCGCAGCGCAGAAGCCGATTCGCGCTGGCGCAGGTATCTTGAGTCCAGCAGAGGAGCGTCGAGGCAATGGATATGATAGGCATAGACGAGGCCCGCATGCTGGTGGCCGATGCCGATCTTTGGCCGCGCATCCGCGATTTTCTGTGGGATTTCGCGCCGCAGATCCATCCAAGCTGGGTGGAAGACCTTGAGGTTGGAGCCGCCAATGGCGTCTTTCAGACACTCAAACTTTTCGACTCTCAGACTTTCAAACGCTTTCTCCTCGCGTCTCTTGGAGTTGAGCCCTGTTTTCATGTTTTCCCGAAGAACGACTGGAGCCGTCTGCTGCTTCTCGACGGCGCAGCGCTTGAATCGATTGTGAAATGGCTTGGGGCAATCGCATGCGCTGAGAATCTGCGCAGAGTCACCGACGGCAAGGTCGTCCGCGAACTGAAGGTGGCGCTTTCTGGCGTATATCCAGAAGTGCTGGGATATACGATGTACTTCAGGGATGTGGCCGCAAAGAATGCAGAGGACGCAAATGGCGTGATTGCTGCAGGCCTCGAAATCCTACGAGAGATCGTGGCCGATCTGGATTTTACTTTGAAATCGCGGCTGAAGCTGAAATTGCCCAAGGAATATTGCGCACTTTGCGATCTTTGCGGCAAAGAAGATGCTAGGACGGTAGAATCGTCCGTTGTCGCCAAGCTTCTCAAACTCAGATTTCCGGAGGCGCATTCGCTATGCTGCTGATAGAAAAGAAAGATTTTTCGCTGGCTGCCGACCGGCGCCTGGTGAAGGCTTCGGACGTTGCCACTGTGAAGACCTCGGAGGAGATCATCTCCGCTGCTGAGGCGGAGGCAGCGCGCATTCGCGAGGAGGCAAAGGCCGCATTCGCGGAGGAGAAGAAGCGCGGCTACGAGGAGGGGCTGCAGGCGGGCAAGATGGAGATCGCGATGCAGAAGCTCGAGCTCGTAGACCAGTCTGTGGCTTTCATGGAGTCCGTCGAGGGCAAGATGGCGGACGTGGTGATGAAGGCGCTTAGGTCGTGCGTGGTGGAGATTGGCGACAAGGAGATGGTGATCAACATCGTGCGCAAGACGCTGGCCGCGGTAATCCGCACGCAGCGGCAGGTGACGCTCAAGGTGGCCCCTGAGATGGCCGCTGTGGTGAGGGAGCGCATCCAGGCGATCATTGCCGATTATCCCACCGTGACATCGGTGGACGTGGTGGAGGATTCTCGTCTCAAGGGACCTGCCTGCCTGCTTGAAACCGAGGCGGGAGTGGCCGACGCCTCCGTGGAGACGCAGCTCGCCGCCATCGAACGTTCGCTCAAGCGCCATATGTCCTCCAGTCAAGGAGATTCCGTCTAACCTGTCATTCGTCAAAGCAATGTCCACGCCATTCGACTACATTCCTGCGGTTTTGGACCGCGCCGTCGAGGATGCCCAGCCCATTGATGTCAAGGGCAAGGTGATCCAGGTGGTGGGTACTATCATCAAGGCGTCCGTTCCAGGCGTGAAGGTGGGCGAGGTGTGCATCCTGCGCAACCCGTGGGAGAACTTCGAGGTTCAGGCTGAGGTGGTGGGGTTCACCAGAGATGCAGTACTGCTGACTGCCCTGGGCGCGATGATCGGCATATCGGCCGAGACGGAGGTGATTCCAACGCGGCGCGTTCAGATGGTGCCGGTTGGGATGAATCTGCTGGGGCGCGTGCTTGATGGTCTGGGGCGACCAATGGATGCGGATAAGAAGGGGCCGCTTCGTCCGGACGGCTACTATCCCGTTTACGCTTCACCGCCGTCTCCTCTTGAGAGGAACATGATCGTAAAGCCCATTTCGCTTGGAATCCGTGCAATAGATGGGTTGCTCACGTGCGGCGAGGGGCAGCGAATGGGCATCTTCGCGGCGGCGGGCGGCGGGAAGTCCACGCTTCTGGCGTCGATTATCCGCAACACGGAGGCCGAAGTCACTGTGCTTGCGCTCATAGGCGAGCGCGGACGCGAGGTGCGGGAGTTCATAGAGAAAGATCTCGGTCCTGAAGGACTCAAGAAGTCTGTGCTCGTGATATCCACTTCGGACCGCAGTGCTATGGAGCGGCTTAAGGCGGCGTATGTTGCCACTTCGATTGCGGAATCGTTCCGCGACAGGGGAATGAAGGTGTTGCTGCTCATGGACAGCGTAACGCGCTTTGGGCGCGCCCAGCGCGAGATCGGCCTTGCGGCCGGCGAGCCGCCCACGCGGCGCGGATTCCCGCCTAGCGTCTTCTCAGAGTTGCCGAAACTGATGGAGCGTGCCGGCAATTCGTCCAAGGGCTCGATCACGGCCCTCTACACTGTGCTTGTGGAAGGCGATGACATGACAGAGCCCATTGCCGACGAGACGCGTTCGATTCTTGACGGTCACATCATCCTCTCGCGCAAGCTTGCGCAGATGAACCATTATCCTGCAATCGACATTCTCGCCTCGATCTCGCGTTGTCAGAATGCGATCATTCCAAAAGACCACAAGGCCGCTGCTTCGAAACTGCGCACGCTGCTTGCAAAATACTCGGAAGTTGAACTGTTGCTCAAAATAGGCGAGTACAAGAAGGGTACAGACCCCGAGGCCGATGAGGCGATAGCGAAGAACGGCGCGGTCAATGCCTTCCTCAAGCAGGGGCTTGACGAGCGGCCTGAATACGAAGATACGATTCGCAGGCTCAAGGAGGCGGTCTCGTAATGGCATACATTCTCCAGCCGCTTCTAAAGATACGCCTGATGCGCGAAGACCGTGCATCAAGTGAGCTTACTGCCGCGCGTCAGGCGCGCGAGGCGGCGGAAGAGGTGCTGGAGGCGCGCCGCCAGGATCTGGCGCGCTACGAGGAGACCCGCGAGGAGAGACGCAATCGCATCTATGACGCGATCATCGGCCAGACAGTAAGCCGGGACCGTCTCGATCTTGCCGCTGAAGGCGTGGCGCGCATTGACGAGGAGGGGGCGCTGAAGGCGGACAACGTGAAGCGTGCCGAGGCGGATGTGCGTACTCGTGCCGAACAGGAGAGCGCGGCGCGGCGTGCGTACAATGAGGCCACAAAGGAGCGGATGAAGATTGACGAGCACCGCTTGGTATGGCTTGAGGCGGAGGCTGCGGAGCAGGAAACGCGCGCCGAAGGCGAACTTGAGGATTTTGTAGGGAGGAAACTTGAAATATGATGGTGTCACCCATATCATTTGATCTTTCGGCATCTGGCTGTTCCTTGCCGGACGCAAGCGGGCTTGCGCCGCTTGAACTTCCGGCGGTATTTTTTGAGAGAACAGCACCCCGCCAGTTTGAGCAGTCCCAGACTCCGATTCAGATGCCGTCGGACGAATCCATCCGTCGTTTCCAGACGGCAATGGGAACTCCGTTGCCCAACGAGGAGACAGTCCCCACTATTCCGCCCATTATCAGCGAGGAGACTGTCCCCATGACTGAAGTGGCAAAAGGAACTGTTCCCACGACGAAAGCGGTCAAGGGGACTGTCCCCGAGGTAGCCGATATTTCGACAAGGTTTGCAAAATCTGCAAAGAATGATGTAATTAATGAGGTTTTGCAACCTTCGCGTGATGTGCCCCCCCCTGTAGCGCAAGTTCCTACTGATGATCCAGCGCTAGCTGTGGGGACTGTCCCCAATCGTGTAACTGGTGAGCCGCCCGTTCAACTGAATCCAACCGGGACCGACCCCGCGACTCGGAATCCAATCGGGACTGTCCCCGTGATTGAAATGGATGCAATAATGGGGACTGTCCCCATGTCAGAAGTGGTAAAGGGAACTGTACCCGAGGTAGTAGAATCTCCTACAAAGTTTGCAAGGTCTGCGAAGAATGATGTTATTGATGGGATTTTGCAGCCTTCACATGAAACAACTCTCCCTGTGGCACAAGTTTCTACTGATGATTCTGCGTTAGTTGAGGGGACTGTCCCCACGCCAGAAGCGGTCAAGGTGGCTGTCTCCGTCATGTCTACGCCTTCCGCCAATCAGAATCCGCCTGCTTACACTCAGAAACCAACACCTGCCACTACGATTCCGTCTCTAGATATTTCGTCTCAGGAAAAGTCGCAGACAATAACGGCAGCGCCTATTCAGACGCCAGTTGAGGGGACAGTCCCTAATCGGCGAACGGGTGAGCCGCCTGTTCAACTGAATCCAATTGAGACTGTCCCTGCGACTGCAATTGGGACTGTCCCCGCCATGTCTGCTACCAACATCCCGACGCAGGTTGACGGGACTCAGGAGTTGCCGGAAGTGGCAAAGGGGTCTGTTCCCAAGGCAGAGATTTTACTTACAAAGGCCACAAAGTCTGCAAAGAATGACATAATTGAAGGGATTTTGCAGTCTTCGCATGAGACAACCATTCGTGTAGCACAAGTTACAGCCGATGATCCAGCGCTTGTTGAGGGGACTGTCCCCAATCGGCGAACGGGCGAGCCGCCCGTTCAACCGACTGCACTTGGGACTGTCCCCGCGACTGCACTTGGGACTGTCCCTGCGACTGCAATTGGGACTGTCCCCGCCATGTCTGCTACCAACATCCCGACGCAGGTTGACGGGATTCAGGAGTTGCCGGAAGTGGCAAAGGGGTCTGTCCCCATGGTTGATGAGGTTGTCTTAAAGTCTTCATCAATGGCAGGGCGGTCTGTTCCCAATCCATCGCAAAGGATAGAATCGACAGATGTTGACGTGACGATCTCGGCGCATGACAACCATCAACCGACAATCGACATTCCCATCACATCGTTCATTAATCAGAATCCCCCAACTTACACTCAGAATTCGACAACGTCGATTCCGCACCTGGATAAATCGCCGGCGATAGCGACAGCGCCTATTCAAGCGTCAGTTGAGGGGTCTGTCCCCAAAGTTGCAACGGGGACAGTCCCCACACCTCCAGCTGCAATGACAGCGCCTATTCAAGCGCCAGTTGAGGGGTCTGTCCCCAAAGTTGCAACGGGGACAGTCCCCACACCTCCCACAACTACAATGGGGCCTGTCCCCACGGCTACATCTCTACATGAGGAGTCTGTCCCCATGGCAGATGCGACAATGGGGTCTGTCCCCATGACAGATGTAAAGGGGACACTTCTTGGATCTGAAGGGTTGCATTTGGAATTTGTGGAATCGGCGAATAAGGGTGCAAATATTGAAATTTCGCAGTCTTTGCAAGAAGTGCGCCTCAATGCTGCGCCAATCCAAGATGACGATTTGGACATAGAATCACCAATACACGATTCGGGCGTAGAGGCACCGATATTGGAAGCATCTCCAATGGTTGGGCAGACTCTTCCAAGACAACCGCAATGGATAGCGCCTTCCGTTGTTGATGAACCAATTGACGAACAACCTGTTGTCATTGCGACTGAAAAGCCTGTTGCCGACATCACGCCGCCGACAACTGTCGACATGCCAAATGGCAAACAGCAACCTGTAATCGCAACGCCTGTTCAAGAACCGGCATTGTCGTTGCCAGAAGCAAGTGGTCTTACGCCTCTAGAACTACCGGAAACAAATTTCGCGAAATTTGCGGCAAATGATGGCGAGCGGAATCAAACTCCGTTCAGGAATCCTTCCGATGACTCCGTTCGTCGTTTCCAGAGGGCGATGGACGTCTCTGCGTCCGTGCAATTGCCGACAGAGCAGATTCCAATTCCGAATCCGGGTCTTGGCGCCATGCCTGAGGTGTCTGTTGGCGATGCATCGACGCGCACGGCTGAGATCGCCGAGACGGTCAGCAGAATTATCGAAGCTGTGAGCGAGCAGATCGAGGTGCGTCCGGCAATGGTGCGCGGCGAAGAAGAGGTCGTCATTCGCCTCAAACCGACAGTGCTGGGCGGTTCGGAGATAAAACTCTCTGCGAAGGACGGCATCCTTTCGCTGGAGATAACGCCGGCGACGCCTGTGGCAGAACAGCTTGTCGCCCGCAACATTCCGCAGCTGGAGCGCGCGCTTGCCGAGCACATACCTGCTTTCCACGGGTTCACGGTTGCAGTGAAGAGAGGAAGGAACAATGAAGGCAAGTGAAATTCTTGCGGCAATTTCCAAATGGGCGGATGCCACATCGGACGAGATTGTGCAATCTCCCGCATGGGGGATGCCGTGCCGTCTGGGCGACGCCACATGCGTGATGAGGTCTGGCGAGGTGCGAGCCGCCGACACGCTTGACATATCCATTCTTCTCGAGGACGAACCGCATGTGCTTTCGCTTGCCGATTCGCCGGTCTTCAAGGATCTGCATCGGCTGTGGTCGGTTCGCTCAGAAGTTCCTGAGGCCATTCTTCTCGCGTTAGTAGAGAAGGAATGTGGCCCTTTTCTGCAGTTGCTCGAAAATGTGGCACGCCGTCAGTTGAGAGTGGCGGGCCTCGCGGGCGAGGCGGCGGAATCAACTCTATCCCTTCGCATATGCAAGGATGGCGAAGATGTGATGGCCTTTGCGATTACGCCCTCGCCGAAACTCGTTGACGCGTTTGGGAAGCTTGCGTACATTGACACATCGGACGAGTCGGTTCGCGGCGAAGCCTTGCAGGCCGTGTATGAACTGGCGTCCTTTACTCTTCCCCAGGACGAGCTGGCATCGCTTACGACAGGGGATGCCCTGCTGCTGCCGGAAATAGGCTCCATTCCGCCCCGGCTCATCGTGTGCGGACGTTTCCTTGTAGACGAGAGCGGCGTATCTGCCTATGCCGACGACGGAAGACTGCATGTGCTGGGCACCGAACCAGCCCCGTTGACGCTTGGAGATCTTTTCGACCATGCGGCCTCGCCGACGCCGATTGCGGTCTCAAATCCGCGCGGCCTGAGACTCGTCTCTGGCGGCAAGGCAATTGCCGACGGCAGACTGGACCGCATTGGAGAGCAGAATGCCTTTGTAGTGGAGTCCATTCCGCACGCATGACGCTTCAACTGCCGGAACTACACTGACAATCAAAAAATCAAAACGCCATGTTCCAGACAAATCCATTTTCGCTGATAGTCCTCTTTGTGGGGCTCTCGCTTTTGCCGTTCGTGGCCATGGTCGCCACGAGCTATCTCAAGATCGTCGTGGTGATGTCGCTCATACGAAACGCGCTTGGCATACAGTCTATTCCGCCCAACATGGTAATCAATGCGCTTGCGATGATACTCTCGTTCTACATCATGGCGCCTGTGGCGAGCGAATCATGGGAGATTGCCAAGACGGAACTCGCGGCCCGCCAGCCGGCGGCAGTGCAGCAGGCAGCGGGAGCGAACGCCGGCGCACAGGCGCCTGGCGGAGCGCCTGCGGCAACGCAGGGGTATTGGCTTGAGCCTGACGCGATCGCCAAGGCCGCCGAGCCGTTCCGCGTTTTCCTCTCGAAGCACACGTCAGACCGCGAGAGGGCGTTCTTCATCAATACGGCAGAACACCTCTGGGCGAAGTCCCCTGACGAGCCGGCCAAGGTGGACAGCGACAGCTTCTACATTCTGATACCGTCATTCTGCGTCTCCGAACTCACCAAGGCTTTCCAGATAGGATTCCTCGTGTATCTGCCGTTCATCGCAATCGACATAATCGTCTCGAACATTCTGCTCGCGATGGGCATGATGATGGTCTCGCCCGTCACTATATCTCTGCCGTTCAAGCTGCTCCTCTTCGTGATGGTGAATGGCTGGACGCTTCTGATCCAGGGCCTTGTGAGAGGGTACGTGCTATGAGCCAGGCACAGCTTCTAGACTACGCGCAGACATGTCTGCTCCTCGTGCTGCGGCTTTCGCTGATTCCGATTGCCGTGGCCACGGTGATAGGCATAATCGTGTCGCTGCTGCAGGCCCTCACCCAGATACAGGAGCAGACGCTCGGTTTCGCCGTGAAGCTGATAGCCATCTCGCTTACGCTTCTCGCCTGCGCATCGTGGATGGGCAGTGCGCTTCTCCTCTACACCCAGGACATATTCAACCATTTCCCCCTGCTGCGGTAAGTCGATGCCATACATAGAATTCCATAGGTGGATACTGGCGGCGGTGCTTGCGATGGCGAGGATCGGCGGCGCGTTCGCCATCTGCCCGGCGCTCACGGACTCGATGATTCCAGGCGTAGCGAGAAGGGCGGCAGTGCTGGGGTTCTCATGCATCGCAATTCCCTTTGTCCACGCCGGAATGCCGCTGGGCGAGCCGAACATGTGGATGTTTTCGTTCATCGCGTTCAAGGAGGCCGTCATAGGACTTCTCATCGGATACTTCGCGGCGGTTCCGTTCTGGATCGCGGAGAACGTGGGCAACTTCATCGACAACCAGCGCGGTGCGACAATGGGCGAGGTGTATTCGCCGCTTTCGGGCGCCCAGGTGTCGACAACCGGCATATTCTTCACGCAGATCGTGTCCACTCTGTTCTTCGTTGGCGGCGCGGTGTTCGTGTTCCTCGGCGCGCTCTACACGAGCTATTCGATATGGCCGGTGTTCCAGACGGACGCCGCGGGCGCGCCGCTGCCCGCCTGGGCGTCCGACGCGCCAGTGCAGATTCTCAGCTCGCTCGACGGCATGCTGCGCACCACTGTGGTGATTGCGGCGCCTGTGATCATTGTGATGTTTCTCGCCACGCTCGGGCTTGGGTTCGTCAATCGTACCGCCCCGCAGCTCAATGTTTTCTTCCTCTCGATGCCAGTGAAGTCCGCGCTTGGAATCGCCATGCTCGTCATCTACCTTCCGTTCATCATGGACATGCTTATGTATAAGAAGGGAAGTGCAATCCTTGGCCCAGTAGGGAAGTTGCTGAGTGGTTAGGTGGTTGAACAATGGCCGAATCTACCGGAGAGAAGACTGAGCTGCCTACGCCCAAGAAGCTGCGCGACGCACGCGAGAAGGGGCAGGTGTGCACGTCGAAGGACATCACTTCGACGGCGATACTCGTTGTTCTCTTCGCCATCCTCGCCTGGATGGGCGTGACTCTTATGAACGACATGGAGGAGCTGCTCAAGTTCCTTTCCCTGCGCATCGCCGAGAACAACATCGCCTCAGTTAAAGAGTCCTCGTTGATGACGACGCTCATAATATGCAAGCACTCCTTCATCTTCGTTCTCGTGGCGGCGGTGATCGGAGTCGTGGGCAACGTGGCGCAGATAGGCTTCCTCTTCACCTTCGAACCGATAATCCCGAAGCTGGAGAAGCTAAGCCCCGTCGAGGGCGCTAAGAAGATATTCTCCATGAAGAACGTCTTCGAGTTCCTGAAGAATGTCGTAAAGGTGTCGTTCCTCGGCTACCTGCTGTACAAGATCATATGGGCGAGCATTCCCGAGCTCCTGACGATGTGCTACGGCACGGTGGACGACATCTTCCCGTGCCTGAAGGTGATGCTCAAGCGCCTCGCCGTGTATACGGCCTTCGGCTACATCGTGATCGCCATCGTCGACCGGCTCTTCCAGGGACGCAACTTCACCAAGCAGATGATGATGACGAAGGACGAGGTGAAGCGCGAGTACAAGGAAATGGAGGGCTCTGCCGAAGTGAAGCAGGCCCAGCGCCAGTTCCGCAACGAGATACTCAATGGTCCCGACCCCGCAAAGGCCGCAAAGAAGTCCAACGTCGTCGTAACGAACCCCACGCACCTTGCCGTCGGCATACGGTATAACGCGTCCGAGGCGCCGCTGCCGCGCATCTGCGCGCTGGGCGAGGGACGCATCGCAAAGATAATCCGCGAAACCGCGCTGGCGGAGGGAATTCCCGTCATGGAGGACAAGCCTCTCGCACGTGCCCTCTATGCCGAAGGCAAGATTGAGGACTTCATCCCGGATTCCCTCATCGAACCCGTTGCCGAGCTCCTGAAATGGGCCAAGAAGATCGAAGACGCCCGCAAGGAGGAAGCCGAGCTCGATTCCGTTTCACTTGACGAACTGCCGCAGGCGACGACAGGCGGCAACGGGCAGCCACCAGAGGAAGGCGTGTCATGAACATCGAAAAACTGTACAATACGATTGCACCGCGGTTGACCAACTGGCTGGTCGCCTCAGGCAGCTCCTACCACGAGGCATGCGACCTCGTGCAGAACGTCTTTCTGAAGATATGGCAGATGCGCGACGATCTGCGTGACGACGACAGCGCAGTCTCGGGCCTCGCTTTCACGATAGCGCGCAACCTCCGCAAGAACCTTGCACGCGACAACCGCCGCCTGACGTTCGTTGGCGAGATACGCGATCCAGACGAGGATTCCGTAGGTTCCGCGGATGGTCAGCAGTCCGCATTGGACACCCGCCAGCCAACTGCCGGAACAGCCACCGACTCATCCGACATAGAGTATCTGCGCCGTCGTCTCAACGAGGCGTTGGCAAAGCTGCCGCCCGTGCTGCGTGAAGCATACACTCTCTTCCAGATAGGAGAAATGTCAATCCGCGAAATTGCAAATCAAACCGGTGTTAGCGAAAATCTCGTAAAAGTGCGCATTTTCAGGGCCAAGGAAAAATTGCGTGAAATTCTTTCCGATCTGCGTGTAACCTATTAGCGCGGCGTGTGTAGACAAGGCAGAACGGGAAAAGGAGAAATCAAATGGAAATCAACATCGGCAATTTCGGCAGCAAGGGCATCATGCCCGAGACCTTCGGCACCAACGGCGTGGATGCTAAGCGCGGGACGACTGACGCGTCCGGCGTAGCGCGTCAGGCGCCGAATCTCACCATCGGCGAGGGACCTGCCGGCCTTGCAGCCGCAGAGCCCGTCGCGGATGTTTCCGAGGCGGATCTTTCCCGAGACGACGATCTCGGCAGACTAATGAGCAAAGTGTTTACGATGCCGCCGCCTCCAATGCCCGACTTCGCGGCGGCATCCAGCATCTGATTTTCCTGCTAGCCCGCGGCGCCGGTGAGCACCGCACGCGCCACGGTGGCGCACCACACGCTGGTTGCGCCTGCGGCGAGAAGCGGGCGAGCACATTCTGAGAGCGTTGTGCCAGAAGTCATGATGTCGTCAACGAGCAGCACAATGCGTCCACGCACAAGGCCGGGACTAGACACCTCGAAAGCGTCCTTGAGATTCTTGCGCCTCTCCTCGCCGGAGAGGCGCGCCTGATGTTCGGTGTCGCGCGTGCGGACGAGCGACTTCTCGTCGGCGCGGCGGTTGATGCGCCTGGCGAGCGCACGTGCAAGAAGGGCGCTCTGGTTGTAGCCGCGTTCCTGCAGGCGCCTTGGATGGAGCGGCACGGGCATGACGACGTCGATGTCATGGAATGATAGCTTTGCACGCACTGCCCCCTCGAGCAGATCCACGAGATCGTCGCATAGCCACGAAGCCTTGCGGTACTTGAAATCCTGAATGAGACGGTCCACCGGCTCGCGGTAGAACACCGCGCTGCGCGCGAACTCGAACGCGGGTGGGTCTAGACGGCATGCCTCGCAGACAAAGGAGTGGCGCGCCTCCGCCATCACGAGCGCGCCGCACACGCTGCATGCGCCGCCCGCTTCGTGGAAGGGCAGAGAGGCGAAGCATGTGGAGCAGACATGGCGGCCAGGACGGTCGGAAACGCGTGGACAGCCCTCTATGGCGCACGTGCGCGGCCAGAGAATGTCCGCCGCTCGCGAGAAGAACCTTGAAAGAAGGGCCGCCATGGCCCGCCTCACTTGGAGAAGAGCGAGGCGGGATATTCGCCAGCGTCCACCAGCTTGCGGATCTCGGCGGTGACGAAAGGCTTGTCCTCGCGGTAGGTGACGCCGAACCAAGAGGACTCGGTGGGCAACACGTCCACTGTAGCCGCACCCTCGTGCACCATCTCGTCAACGACGAACGGGATGTACCACTCCGACTTCTCGCGCTCTGCGTTGGCGGCAAGCCATGCGGGGAAGCGTGCCTCGAGCGCGTCGAAGAGCGCGGGCGTGAAGCCCCAGAGGTTCATCGAAACGCGCTCGTCGCCCGAGAAGTCCTTGACCTCGGCCGCGGGATCTTCGTCGTGCGCGCCAGTGGCTGTCTTCACTAGCTTCACGTGCTCGACAACCTTGGAGAGGCGTCCTGCGCCGTCGATGGAGCAGATGCCGCGTGCCACCGAGCCATGCTCGGAGAGCGTGAGGCTGAGCTTGTAGCCAACCATTGCGAAGCGTAGCGGCGCGGCGGAATCTTCCGCCGCAGGCGCCTGCAGAAACGCGCCTAGACGCTGGAATGCGTCGCGGCCGTAGAAATCGTCGGCGTTGATGGCGGCGAAGGGTTCATGCACCACGTCGCGCGCCGCGCGGATGGCGTGCGCGGTGCCCCAGGGCTTGGAGCGGCCGGCCGGCACGGTGTAGGGGGAGGGAAGGTCTGTGATGTCTTGGAACGCGTAGTCAACGGGAAGGAGCCCCTCGTACTTGGAGCCGATCTGCGCGCGGAACACCTCTTCGATGTCGCGGCGGATGATGAACACCACCTTGCCGAATCCGGCGCGGTGGGCGTCGAACACGGAATAGTCGAGGATGGCCTCTCCAGAGGGACCTACGGGATCGACCTGCTTGAGCCCGCCGTAGCGGGATCCCATGCCGGCTGCGAGTACTACGAGAGTGGGCTTCATTGCTTCTGCTCCTTCTTGGAATTGTTCTTAAGCAGTTCCTTGACTGCGGTGTCGAGCTGGGGGTCTTCGCCGCGCACTTCGTCGGCCGGGGTTAGCGGCACGGGAATGTCAGGCTCGGCGCCGTGGTTCTCCATGTCGATTCCGCCGTTCACGAACCAGCCGAACTCGGCGTCGCGGAAGTCGCCGTAGTCGAGGATGCTGCGGTTGTTAGTGGCAATCACCGCGCCGCCCGTGGTCTGGCCAACGACGATGCCGCGCTTGATGGTCTTCACCGCGTGCGTGAATATCTCGCCGTTAGAGGCCGTCTCGGCGTTGCACAGAACGGCGATGGGCTTTGTGAAGACCGGATGCGTAGTGTAGCTCATGAGGTACCCGGGGCGGCCGTTGCGCGGAATCTCGTAGGAATGGCTGGGAGCGCAGAGGATGGAGAGCATACGGTCGGCAGTGAAGCCGCCGTGGTTGTTGCGCACGTCGACGATGAGCGCATCGCGTCCATAGCCCTCGGAGAACACCTCGCTCTCGAAGCGCTTGAACGAGGCGTTGTCCATTGCCGCCACGTACACGTATCCGATGCGGCCGTCAGACAGCTTGTGAACATGGGCGCGGCGCGCGCGGATATTGGCCTCGGCCACAAGCTCGCGGGCGCGGGTGTATGTTGAGGGCTTCACGCGCACTACGTTCGTGGCGGGTTCGTCCGGATGACCGAATTTTACTGTGATCTTGAGCGAATCGTGGCCTGTGAGAAGTTCCGCAGGCATGATCTCGGGGGAGGTCTTGCGGTTGTTGATCTCGGTGATGATGTCGCCAGCGCGCATTCCGCAGTTGGCCGCGTCCATCACGCCGCCCTTGAGCACGTCGCGCACGCGCCATCCGGGGCCCTTGTAATCTGCGTCGAAGCGCACGCCAAGATGGCCTGTGACGTCGCGCCAGTTCTGCCCAAACACCTCTGGCACCCATTCCTTACGGGATGTGGCGTTGTGAAAGAAGCCGAGATGGGAGGCGTCGAGCTCGCCGAGCATCATGTACACAAGGCGCTGGAGCACTGAGTAGCTGGTGGCATGGCGGAAGGCGGGGAAGTACTTCGCCTTCATGGAGGGCCAGTCAGCGCCGTGGAAGCCGGGATCGTAGAAACGGTCGCGTATGCGCCCCCAGGCCGTGCGGCCCAGAAGCTCGTTGTATTCGGCAATGTTGAACACGGGATAGACGTTGATGTTGACCTCCGTCTCGAAATGCGCGGGTTTGTTGCCGACGGCCCAGAGAAGGCGGCCCTTGTCCTTCGGCGTACCCCAGCGCTGTGCGATGCCGCGCTTGGCGGTGAGGCGTTTGGGCGAGAGGTCGCCGGGGATTGTGATCTTGGCGGTCTGGGTGCCGTCGTCAAATGCGAGCGTGCGCGAGTCGGCGTTGAAGAAGGGGTTGGCCGCACGCACGTTCAACGTCTTCACGCGAAGGTCGATGTCCTCGAAGTCGATCTCGTTCTTCGCGCCCTTGCCGTCCTTGCCGTCGAGGAAGAGGTAGTGGAGGCGCAGGGGACCGTCCTTCTCGCGCTTTCCGCACCAGGCGAGGATCTTGCCGTCCGGACTCCATGCGGGATCGCCGTCCCAGAGGAAGTGCCGCGAAACGTTCACCGGCTCGTGCGCGGCGGTGGTGGAGACTATCCACACGTCGTAGTTCTTGTGGCTGTCGGCAAAGCCCGCCGCGAGCCATTTGCCGTCCGGACTCCACGCATACACGTCGTCGGCGGCCATGTTGGGGCCGTCCACCACCGAGAGTCCGTTCGTGTCGGCGAAGTGGATGCGCCAGGAGCCGTCCTGCCACAGCAGGCGCTTGCCGTCCGGCGAGATGTCGATGTGCAGGCGGGTGGTGCCGTCGGCTATGAGGCGCGTCTTCTTGAAGTTTATGTTCTTGGTCCAGTTCTTTGAGGGATCCTCTCGCCTCGCCACCCAGAGGTCGGTGCCGTCGCCATGGTCGGTGAGGTAGTAGAGGGTGTTGCCGTCCGGCGAGAACGCGCAGTCGCGCTCGATGGTGCCTGTGCCGCCATGCAAAAGCACGGGCTCCTTGTCGTCCATGTCCATCACCCACAGGTCTCCACCTGCCGTGAACGCCACTTCCTTGCCTTCGGGGCCGCAGAACGAGAAGCCGCCGTAGCCGTCGGGATTGCCTATGGAGGTGTACCAGCGGTTTCGCTTGCCGACGAGCGGAGGCGTCCATGAAGAGTCGGGGTGCAGCAGGATCGGCTCGGGCTTCGCGTCTGCCGCGGTGGGGTCGATGCGCCAGAAGTCGAAGCCCTGGCGGAACACGAGAACGCGTCCGTTGGCCGAAAGCGTGGGCTGCAGCACGTTGTCGCCTCTGAAGGACGTTATCGCGCGCTCCTTCTTGGAGGCGAGGTCGTGGTGGAGGATGTTCTTCGAGCCACCATCGCCTGAGACGTAGTAGAAGCCCTTGCCGTCTGACGTCCAGAGAGGCGAGCGGGAGTCGGTCTTCTTCTGAACGACGGGCGTGAAGGCGCGCGAGGGAATGTCGTACATCCATATCTCGCCAGCCTCGGACGTGAATGACTTCGGGCGCTTGCGGTAGATGTTGTCGCCGCCGCGCACGAAGAGGAGCCTCTTGCCGTCGGGCGAAAGTGACGGCTCGCTGGCCTTGGCGTCGAAGAAGACGCGCTCGAAGCCGTTTGACGCCACTAGCGCCGCGCGCATGGCGTTGTCGGTGTCGGCATGGTCGCGTACGACCACCGCCACAATGGACGTTCCGTCAGGCGCGTACGAGTAGGGGCGCGCCGGCAAAGTGCAGGGAGAGACGACGCGGAGTGATCCGTTTTCAAGAGAATATTCGAAGAGGCGGTCGGTGTCGAGGCGGTTGGATATGAAAGAGACCCTCTTCGCGTCTGGCGAGAGAACGGGCCAGCTGTCCTGCGATGCGTCGCCCGCCGCCAGCACGCGCGCCGTGCCGCCAGCCACAGGCGCGATCCAGATGCGGTCGTTCCACTCGAACGCGAATTTACTGCCGTCTGCGGAAACAGAAGGACGCGCACCAACGTAGATGCGCGTCCAGTCGTTCGTGGCCTTCGCGACCCAGTCCCCTGCCTTGCCGCCGTTCGACGGTACACCTTCGGCCGTGGTGGGAAGAATCTGGGAGAACGCGAGGAAGCCGACAGCGAAGAAAAGAGAACGCTTATTCACGGAAACTCCTCGAATATTGGTTGCCTCGCAGGGACTCGAACCCCAACAGGCAGAATCAGAATCTGCAGTGCTACCATTACACCACGAGGCAACGTGGGTGAAAAACGGGACATAGTGTATCAAATCTCAGGACGATGTGCAAGCGGGAATTTGAAAAAAGTGCGCGCCGCGGTCTTGCGCGGCGCGCTCCTTTTTGATATACTATCTTCTCGTTCGCTCCAAGCGGTCCCATCGTCTATCGGCTAGGACACGGGCTTTTCATGCCTGTAAGATGAGTTCGACTCTCATTGGGACTGCCATTTTTTTGCCTACAGCCTGCGGATCTTGATGTTCCGGAAGCTGACTGTGGAGTCGGAGTGGTCCTGCAGCTTGATGCGTCCCTCGGGCGTTTCGCCCCAACGCGCGCCGTCTTTCTTTTCCGAGCTCTTGTACTTGGAGCGTTTCACGAATTCGCGGAACTGTTCGGATCCACGCTCGTATTCAAGCACCTTGACGCCGTTGAGCCAGTGTTCCACGTGGCTGCCCTTGGAGACGATCTTGGCGGTGTTCCATTCGCCGGCAGGGCGCACCACCTTGTCCGCGCTGGCGGGCATCATGTCGTAGAGGGCCGCCACGCGGCGGTTACCGTTGCGTCCGCGATTGGCGTCGGGGTGTGCTGGATCTAGGATCTGGTACTCTTCGCAGGTGCCGCGGAACTTGTCCTTGTCGTAGAAGTACTTGATGCCGCTGTTCGCGGCGCGGGTGAGACGGAAGTCCACTACGAGCTCGAAGTCCTTGAACGATTCCTTTGTCACGAGGTCTCCGCCTCCTCCGAGCGCAGCCTGCTCCTTGGGGAGCTTCTCCCACTTGCCGCTTTGGGTGATGCGGCTTGTGGGCAGCACGGTCAGGATGCCGTCTTCGATCTTCCATCCCTTGGCGGGAGGCGCTTTGCAGCCGCCTTTCTCGCCGACCCATCCGTTTAGAGTCTTACCATCCCAGAGAAGCTGCCAGCCGGCGGCCTTCTCGGCGGGAGTGAGTGTGTTGGGCTCTGCGGCGCCAAGAGCGGCGGCAATGCCGGCCATGGCAAGCGCGGCGGCCATTGTAGTAGCAGTCTTTGTCATTTGCATGCGTCCTTTTTGTCTCCCTGCGGCGAAGTGCCGCTGTCGGGCTAGGCACAATTATACCAAAATATCATGATGTGGCATATCGTTTTCGGCGGAAGGCCGCTTGAGCGGGATCGAATTTTATGGCCGCCATCGTTGAATGAAATCGGGTGGTGTGGTAAAATGTGGGCATGCAAGAAAAGGCAAAGAAAAGGATTTTCAAGGTGGGGGCGCGTCCAAGCCGCCTCTCGCTTGCCCAGACCGGGGACGCCGTAAAACTGCTCGCCGGCGCCTTTCCGGGAACGTCGTATCGAGTGGTGGCCGTGGAGACTCCTGGCGACCGCGACCTCACTACTCCCATCGAGGCGAGCGCGCCGGACTTCTTCACGCGCGACCTCGACGACGCCGTGCGCTCTGGCAAGGTCGATTTCGCCGTGCACTCCGCTAAGGACCTACCCCAGGAGATCGCGCCAGATCTCGACTGGTTCTGGCTGCCCGCGCGCGAAGACCCGCGCGACGCATGGGTCACGCGTTCCGGCGATACGCGCGCCCTCTCTCCGCGACGCGCAGTGCGCGTAGGAGTCTCGAGCGAGCGCCGCGCCGCGTTCGCGCGCAAGTCGTTTCCCCGCGCGAAGCTCCTTCCCATACGCGGCGCAGTGGATTCCCGCATCCGCCAGCTGCTAGACGGCCGCTTCGACGCCGTTCTGATGGCGATGGCCGGCCTGCGTCGGCTATGCGGCGGAGAGCTGCCGAGGGGCGTTGACGTAAAGCCCATCCCGCTTGACGAACTCGTGCCGCCCGAGGCGCAGGGCTATCTCGCCGTCGTCTTCCGCGCCGGCGATGAACGTCTTGTGGCCATGCGCACGCATTTCGTGAAGGCTGTCCGCTTCGTCTCTGCAGGCGTGGGCGATGCAGGGCTCTGCACCGTCGTGGGCAGGCGCGACATCGCCAATGCGGACGTGGTTCTCTACGACGCTCTCTTCGACCAGTCGCTCGTATCGTCTCTCGCGTCGTCGTCTCAGCGCCTTGTTCCCGTCGGCAAGCGCTGCGGCGCGCACTCGATGACGCAGGCGGAGATCACGCGCCTCATCTGCGACGAGGCGCGCAAGGGGAGGCGCGTCGTGCGCCTGAAGGGCGGCGACGCGGGGCTGTTCGGCCGTCTTGCCGAGGAGACGGACGCCCTTGCCGCGCTGAAGATTCCGTTCGTGGTGCGTCCAGGCGTGAGCGCGCTCACGGCCGCCACCACCGGCACAGGTCTGCTGCTCACGCGGCGCGGGGAGAGCTGCGGGTTCACTGCGCGCACGCCGCGCGCCACAGGTAGCGAGACGCCGCAGGTGCTGTTCATGTCGCTGCGTGTCGCCGCAGAGGAGGCTCGCCGCCTGCAGGCGGAAGGGTGGAAGGCGGATACGTCATGCGCGTTCGTGTTCGACGCGGCGGGTCCGCGCGAGGAGATTGTGGAAACCACGCTGGGCGAAGTGGAAAGCGTTGTGGACGACGATCGGCCGGGGCTCTTCATCGTGGGCCGCGCCGCTTCGCGCCGCTGGCCGCGTCTTGGAGAGTTCGCGGGGCGGCGCGTGCTGGTGACGTGTTCGGAGGCCGTGCAGGAGAAGGCAGCGCTTGCGGTTGAGGACCGCGGTGGGCGGCCAGTGCGCTGGCCGCTCATACGGCTTGAGCCGCGCAGGCTGGAAGTCGATCCTTCCGCATACGATGCGATCGTGCTCACGTCGCCGTCGTCCGTCCGCATCTTCTTCGAGGCGTGTCCGTGCGACAGGCGCCGCCTGCCCGAGTTCTACACATGCGGCGCGGGAACTGACGCAACGCTGCGCGAGTACGGGGTTTCGAGCGACGTCATGCCGCGAAGCGACTTCTCGGCTGCGGGGCTTGTGGAGGAGATACGCGAGATGGATCTTCGTGGAAGGCGAGTGCTGCGCCTCAGGAGCGCGAAGGCGGGTTCGGCGGTCGCGCACGCTCTCAGGGCGTCTGGCGCGCGGGTGGACGACGTAGTTCTCTACGACAACGTGTTCTGCGCCCCTCTGGGCTGTCTTCCGCCGTTCGACGACGTGTACTTCGCATCAGCATCTGCGGTGGAGTCGTTCCTTGCGCAGTATGGCGCTTCGAAGCTGCGTGGGAAGGGGATATACGTGATGGGCGCGCCCACTCGAGCAGCATTGCCCGAACCGCGGCGAAAACTTTCCAAGATTCTCGCTTGCATTTAGTCCGAAGATTCGGTATACTATACGCCGTTTTCGTTTTGCGGGGATATAGCTCAGTTGGTAGAGCGTCTCAATGGCATTGAGAAGGTCAGGGGTTCGACTCCCCTTATCTCCACCACTTGAAGAAGTGCGTTTCGCCTGATGGAGGGTGAGACGCGCTTTTTGATTTCAGGCATGAGAATCAGCGCAAACAACATAGAGAAGATCCGCCAGTATGCGGCGAGCGGACGCGTGGTCGTGTTCGACACGGAGACGACCGGCTGCTTTCGGCATGACGAGATCTGCCAGATCGCCGCCGTGGAGTACATTGGCGGCGCGCGCGCGCGAACGTTCAGCGTGTACGTGTGCCCCACGTGCGAGATGAACCCCTGGGCGGAAGCTGTGCATGGGCTGTCGCTGGATTTCCTTTCGGAGCATGGCCTTGCGCCGGAAGAGGCGATGCGGCAGTTCTTCGAGTTCCTCGGCAGCGACGTGATGCTCGTGGCGCACAACAACAGGTTCGACATGCGCATGCTGAGGCAGGAGTGCGCCAAGTTCGAGCTCAGCTTCGCGCCGGAGGGGCTGGAGACGTGCGACACTCTTGCGCTTGCCAGGCATATGCGCCCGGGATTGGAACACTACAAGCTTTCGAGCCTGATTTCAGAGCTGGGCATTGACGGCGTCAACAGCCACGACGCGCTGGACGACGCCCTGGCCTGCGCAGGGGTGTTCTTCACATTGCTGGATCAGGGTCCGGCGAAGTAGGGGAGAAATCGCAAGCCAGTTGCGTCTTGCGCTCGCGGCGCAATTATGCGATAATGTAGACCATGAAACGAAGGAACATTGCAATCATGTTCGCGCTCTGCGCCTTGCTGGCGGCCCTTGCGGGCTGCCGCCGCGTGGACTGGCGCGACTTTGACGTGAAGGTGCCCACCGCAACCGCAGCCGACGTGGCCGCGATGCGCGACGCGCTCGCGCAGTACGAGGGCGTTGACGCCACCTCGATCGCGTTCGACGAAAACGCCCACGTGCTTCGGCTGAGATACGACTCGATGAAGCTCGCGAAGAAGAACATCGAGATGACGATCGCCCGGCTCGGATTCGCCGCCAACGGCGTCACGCCCGAGTCGATTGGCGCCGAGCCGAAGAAGTAGTCCGCGATGGCGAGCCTCAGGGAATGCGAGAGTTCGTTCGCGGCATGGCTTGCGCTCGAGCGCGGGCTTGCGCCGAAGACGCTTGAGGCGTACGGACGCGACGTGCGCTTCTTCCTGAAATTCCTCTCCGAACGCGGGCGCGCCGCGTCAGGCGACATCGTGCGCGACGACGTGGCCGCGTATCTGGACGCGTTGCGCGCCAAAAAACGGCGCGCCTCCTCGCGCGCCCGCGCCTTCGTGGCGATACGCGAGTTTCTGCGCCATCTGAAAACCGAGGGATATGCGGCGAAGGATCTTGGCGACGGCTTCGACGCGCCGAAGAAGAACCGCGCTCTACCGCGCGTGCTCGACGAGGCCACGATGCGCAGGCTTGTGGAGAGCGTTGCCGGCGAAGATCCGCGCGACCTGCGCGACAGGGCGATGCTCGAGCTTCTTTACGGATGCGGGCTGCGCGTGAGCGAGCTATGCTCGATCGAAGTGCGCGACATGGTGTTCGACGCCGGGCTCGTGAGATGCCGCGGCAAGGGATCGAAGGAGCGTCTGGTGCCGCTTGGCGGCGCGTGCGCGCACGCGGTGGAGCGGTACCTCGCCTCGGCGCGCGACGTATTCGCGCGCGGCCGTGCCGACGAGCGCCGCCTTTTCCTCACGCGCCTCGGACGAGCCTTCACTAGAATGGGAGTCTTCAAGATGCTGCGCGAGCGCGCGGCCGCGGCGGGCATCGACCCTGCGCGCATCTCTCCGCACGTGCTGCGCCACTGCTTCGCAACGCACATGCTGCAGCATGGCGCCGACGTGCGCGCCATCCAGGAAATGCTGGGCCATGCGTCGATCGGCACCACTCAGATATACACCCACGTGGACCAGGCGCGCCTCGGCGCGGTGCATAGCCGCCACCATCCGCGGGCCCAAGAGCCCCCGCCAGAGGCCGCCAAGGGCTGAAAACGCGGAAAAATCAAAGAAAAATCATTTTCAGTCTTGCGCAAAACGAAAAAATCCGTTATTCTATTGGTGTTGCGGGCGAAATCCGCCTTGCGCACCAATCAAGGAACGAACAAAATGGCAAAGAAAGTTGAAGTCCCTACGACTAAGAGCGGCCTGATGGCCGCCCTCGCCGAAGCCGGCGAGGTCAACAAGAAGCAGGCTGCGGCCATCTACGAGAAGCTCATCGAGCTCGCGTACGAAGGCGCTCGTCAGAACGAGAAGGGCTGGGTCATTCCCGGTCTCGGCAAGCTCCTCATCAAGAAGCAGGGTGCCCGCACCGTGCGCAATCCGCAGACCGGCGAGGCCATCAAGAAGCCCGCGTGCAAGGTTGCGAAGTTCCGCCTCGCGAAGGCCGCGAAGGACGCGCTCGTTCCGCCGAAGGCCAAGAAGTAATTCTTGGTCTCTGCGTCGCGCAGAGAAGGCCGGCGTCCAGGTGGCGCCGGCCGTTTTTTTTGAAAAGGAGCTGGTTCTAAAATGGGAAAGATCATGTCTATGTGTGCTGCCGCAGCCGCGGCGTTGCCAATTGCCGCAATCGACCTCAAGCCTGGCGACGAACTGTCGGGATTCGTTGTGAAAGACGTCGTGTCTCTGCCGGAGGTGCAGGGACGCCTCGTGCGCATGGAGTTCGCAAAGAACGGCGCAGACCTCGTGTGGCTCGAGCGCGACGACGACAACATGACGTTCGCAATCGGCTTCCGCACGCTGCCGAGCGACGACACCGGCGTGCCGCACATCATAGAGCATTCCGTTCTCTGCGGCTCCGACAAGTATCCCGTCAAGGAGCCGTTCGTGGATCTTCTCAAGAGCTCGTTCGCCACGTTCCTCAACGCATACACGAGCTCCGACCACACGATGTATCCCGTGTGCTCGCGCAACCGCGCCGACCTCCTGAATCTCATGGATGTCTATCTCGACGCCGTCTTCCATCCCCTCAGCGTCAAGTCGCCGCTCGCCTTCAGGCAGGAGGGCTGGCACTACGAGCTCGCCTCTGCCGACGCCGAGCTGACTCGCAACGGCATCGTCTACAGCGAGATGAAGGGCGCCTTCTCCACGCCCGAGCGCCGTCTCTACCACGAGCTGCGCCGCCTCCTCTATCCGCAGACTTGCTACGGCTTCGTATCGGGCGGCGATCCGGCGGCGATCCCCACTCTCGACTTCGAAGGATACAAGGCATTCTACAACCGATTCTACCACCCGTCCAACGCGCGCATCTTCCTCGATGGTCGCATAGACCTCAAGGCCGTTCTCGCGAAGCTCCAGGGCTTCCTCGAGCCGTATCCCCGCAAGGCCGTTGACGCCGAGATCGAGTACCAGAAGCCCGTCTCCGCCGACAAGACCATGCAGTACGAGATCGGCGCCGCCGAAAGCGAAGAGGGCAAGGTGATCCTCGGCGACGCGTGGGTGTTCGGCAAGTTCGACGAACGCGAGAAGTGCATGGCCGTGGACGTGCTGACCGATGCGCTCGCCGGCTCCAACGAGGCGCCCCTCAAGAAGGCGCTTCTCGCGAAGGGCCTCTGCGAGGACGTCTACATGGGCGTGGGCGGCGCCGCCCAGGTCGAAGCTTCGCTCATCGTCAAGAACGTGAAGCGGGAGAACGTGGACGAAGTGCGCCGCACCGTGCGCTCCGTCATCGCCTCGCTCGCCGAGAAGGGCCTTGACCACGCGCGCCTCGCCGCGCTGCTCGACCGCGCTGAGTTCCGCGACCGCGAGAAGGACTTCGGCGAGACGCCGCGCGGCCTCGGCTTTCTCTCCGACGCATTCGACTTCTGGCTCTACGGCGGCGATCCCGCGGACGCCTTCCGCAACGCGTCGCGCTTCGCCTCGCTTCGCTCGAAGATCGAAGGCGGCTGGTTCGAGCGGCTTCTGCGTGAGGCGTTCCTCGACAACCCTCATCACGCATCGATCACGTTCGTTCCCTCGCGCACTCTCGCCGCCGAGAACGCCGCCGCCGAAAAGGCTGCGCTCGCGAAGGTGAAGGCGGGCTGGACCAAGGAGCAGCTCGACAAGGTGCTGGCCGACTGCCGCGCGCTCGAGGCGTACCAGGCCGCCCCGAACAAGCCCGAGGACGTTGCGAAGCTGCCGGTGCTCGCCGTCAAGGACGTTCCCGCGGAGGCGCCGGTGATAAAGACCGAAGTCACGACGGTGGACGGAACCACCGTTGTGCGCCCTCACACGCAGGCGAACGGCGTGGTGCATGCGGAGCTTGCGTTTTCGCTTGCGGACCTTACTCTCGAGGAGCTGGCCGACATGCCGATGCTCGCCGCTGTTCTGGGCAACCTCGCCACGGAGAAGCACACGATCGAGGCTCTCCGCAACGAGATCGACGGAAAGCTCGGCAGGTTCACGGCGGGCGCCATGGCGGCCGCAAGAGGCGACGAGGCGTCGCCGTATCTGGAAGTGGACGTCTCGGCGCTTGAGGCAAAGTGGGCGGACGTTGTGCGCCTCGTGCCGGAGGTGCTGCGCGAGACGTCGTTTGCCGACACCAACGCCGTTGGGCGGATTCTTAAGCAGCGCCGCATCGGCGCCGAACGCGCCGCCACCGGCCTCTCGGCGCGTCCGCTTCCGTTCCGCCGCGCCGCGGCGCAGCTGACGGCGCGCGGCGCGCTGGACGAGACACTTTCGGGATTCGCGCAGATACGCCGCCTCCAGTCGGCAGACAATGCGTTTGCAGCCGAAGGATCCGCATACTGCGAACGCCTTGCCGCGCTTGCGCGGCGCGTGTTCACGAGGGATCGTCTCGTGATGTGCGTCACCGACAACGCTCCCGCCGCGTGGGCGGCCCAGCTCGCGGCGACGCTGCCGAGCGGCGCCATGGGCGCGCGCGTGGCGTACAGACCGTTCCCGCGCAGAAACGAGGGCTTCCGCATCTCCGCGGGAATCGGCTTCGCCGCGCGCGTGGCGCATCCCGCCGAGCGCCTCTACAGCGGCTCGGCCGTGGTTGCGGCGCGCATTCTCACGCTCAACCATCTGTGGCAGGAGATCCGCGTGAAGGGCGGCGCGTACGGCGGCAACTTCGGCGTGCGCCGCAACGGCGACGCCGGATGGCTTTCGTGGAACGACCCCAAGCCCGGACGTTCGCTCGGCGTGTACTCGGGCAGCGGTGATGCGCTGCGTGCGTTTGCCGACGGAGCCGAGGCGATAGACCGCTACGTGATCGGCGCGGTGGCCGTGACGGAGCCTTATCTTTCGGCAAGCGCCGAGATGGGCCTTGCGATGGAGCGCCATCTTAACGGCGTCACCGCTGCCGACCTGCAGAGGCTGCGCGACGAGATGCTGAAGACCACGAAGGCCGACCTGCGCGCGTTCGCGGCGAAGGTTGACGTTGTCGCGGCAGATGCCACGGTGTGCGTGCTTGGCGGGGCGGAGCCGATCAAGACCTGCGCCGGCCAGCTTGACGTGGTGGAAGACGTAGCCGAAGTGAAGAATGCCGGGAAATAGTGACATGCGGAAAATATCGATTCAATACCGGGTGCCGTATGCCGACACCGACCAGATGGGCGTGGTGTACTACGGAAACTACCTCGTCCTCTTCGAGCGCGCGCGCAACGAGCTGATGCGCGCGTGCGGATACACGTACAAGCAGTGCGAGGCGGAGGGTTGGATGCTGCCCGTGGTGCATGCGGAGGTCGACTACCACAGCCCCGCGCGCTACGACGACATGCTGGAGATCACGGCGTGGTGCAGGTTGCACAAGGGCGTGCGCCTTGAGATCGCCTGCGAGGTGCGCGTTGACGGAAAGCTGCTTGTGGACGGCTACACGCGCCACTGCTTCGTCTCCACCGAGACGTTCCGGCCGATTCCTCCGCCGGAGAAGTTCATAGCGATACTCGACGGAGACGAGGGCTGATGGAGGCGGAAGGTGCGATAATCAAGGTCGTGGATCCGTGCCGGCCGCTGGAGTGTCCGGCGCTGTACGACATGTCGCGTCCGCTTGAGGTGGAGGTGGGCTGTGGACGCGGCCGCTTCCTCACTGGCCGCGCGGCCAAAGATCCCTCGTGCGAGTTCCTCGGCGTGGAGCGCATGAAGGAGCGCGTGGGAGTTTTCGCGTCGAAGGTGCGCCGCCTCGGCCTCTCGAACGCCCATGTGGTGCGCCTCGAGGCGCTTTACACGTTCCACTACCTTCTGCCGGAGCACCATGCGCGGCGCGTGTACGTGTTTTTCCCGGATCCATGGCCGAAGCGCAGGCACCATTCGCATCGGCTGTTCGGTCCGCTCTTCCTGAACGCGCTCTGGAAGCGGCTGGAGATCGGCGGCAGGCTTGAGTTCGCGACCGACCACGAGGAGTACTTCCACGTCGTCGAGGAATGCTTCGCAGGGGACGCGCGCTTCAGGCGCGTGGCACCCATGGAGCGGGGTCCGGACGAGTGGACCGAGTTCGAGACGCTCTTCCGCGGCCAGGGCCTGCCGGTGTACGCGGCGGCATGGCAGTCGCTCGCCGTTGAGGACGAGAAGCCACTCGCGCCTCTTTCGGTCGCCCCGGAGGATGAACCGCGCGAGGGCGTGGCGCGCCGCGAGAGCCGCGGCAAGGAATGGAGGGAGGAACATGCTGACAGTGACTAAATCGGTGAAGTTCGATGCAGCCCACGTGCTCACGAACCACCAGGGCCTGTGCAAGAACCTGCACGGACACACCTATCGCGTGGAGGTGAGCGTGACGCAGGCGCCTGGCGACAACGCCGACATGGTGATCGACTTCAAGGACCTGAAGAAGAAGTGCGAAGAGGTGATCCTCGAGCGCTACGACCACGCCTTCATGTACAACAGCGAGTCGCAGGCGGAAAGCGAGATCGCGGCTGTCGTGATGAAGCACGGAATGCGCGCCGTGGCGATGCCGTATAGGTCCACGGCCGAGAATCTTGCGCGCCATTTCTTCGGCGTGCTGCGCGAGCATGTGGCGGGGCTAAGCCGCGTGCGCGTGTGGGAGACGCCCGACTCATCGGCGGAGTACAGCGAATGAACGGCATACACAGACTGCACGCGATCTTCTCGTCGCTTCAGGGGGAGGGACGCAATTCCGGACGCCCCGCCACGTTCATACGGTACTCCACGTGCAACCTCTCGTGCCGCTGGTGCGACACCCACAAGAACGAGCTCATCAGCCTCACCACAGACGAGGTGGTGCGGCAGGTCGTTGCGCTCGGAAACCGCAGCGTGATCGTGACGGGCGGCGAGCCCACGATACAGCTGGGGCTGGACGACCTGCTGCGCGCTCTGAAGGCGGCCGGAATGTGGATCGCCCTCGAGACGAACGGCGTGGTGGCGCCCACCCATCCGGAGCTCTTCGACTACATCGCTGTGTCTCCCAAGCCGGACGCCCTCGACAAGTACGTGGAGGGAACCATGATCTCTAAGGCAGACGAAGTGCGCATCGTCGCAACGACGGACGAGATAGCGTCCTTCTGCCGCACCATGCGCGAGCGCATCGCGGCGACCGACTACTACATCTCCCCGCTTGACAAGGGCGGCCGCATGCACTACCGCCGAGCCTTCCGCCTGCTAAAGCGCGTGAACGCGCTCGACCCTGGCCGCCTGCCGCCGTGGTCTCTTTCGATCCAGATGCACAAGGTGCTTGGCATTCGCTAGCTCTGGTTCGCCGGCGCACGAAAGGAAATCCAATGAAGAAAGCGATAACAGCTATCATTCCCGCCATGGCGGCCGTTGCCGCCCATGCGGCGCAGCTTGTGGTGGGGCTTGTGGACGTGTGTCCTGCCGAGGGGAGTTCGGTGCCTCCTGCTTACGTGAACGCGTTCAAGGCGCAGGGCGCAGAGCCGCGTCTGCTTTCGTGGACGAACGATCTTGCCGTCATCAACAAGATGGTCGAGGGAATTGACCTTCTGATGCTCTGCGGCGGCGAGGACGTGGAGCCCGCGCGCTACAAGGCGCGGCCAAGTCCGAAACTAGGCCCCGTCAACAAGCGGCGCGACGCCTTCGAGTGGGCGCTCCTTGACGCCGCCGTGAGGCGGCGCAAGGCCGTGTTCGGCATCTGCCGCGGCCATCAGATGATCAATGTGTACTTCGGCGGCACGCTGTGGCAGGACCTTCCGAGCGAATTCCCCGTGAAGAGCGTGATGCACCGCCGGCGCGACGCGCCCGACGTGCCCGTGCACGGCCTGAAGGTTGAGCCGGACGGCTTCCTCTTCCGCATCTTCGGCGAGGCGGAGATGCGCGTCAACTCCTCGCACCACCAGGCGGTAAAGAAACTTGCGCCCGGCTTCTCGATTTGCGCCCGATCGCCCGACGGCGTGGTGGAGGCGATTGCGGACGAGACGCGCCACGTGTACGGCGTGCAGTTCCATCCCGAGCGAATGTTCACGCGCGACGCGAAGTGGGGGCGTCTCTTCAAGGCCGTCGTTGATGACGCAGCGCGCGCCAAGGAGAAGAACTAGCGTTCCTTTCGGCGGCTCATAACCTTTAGCGCCGCATAGACGGCCACGGTTGTGCAGACCGTGGCCGTGTTTATTGCGCATACCGACATCTTCCAGCCAGTCACTCCAAGATAGAGCGTTATTGCGAGCGTTGTGGTGAGCGCAACGAGGTACGTGATCTGGCCGGCCATCACGGCGGCGGGAAGTTTGCGCACGGCCGCAATTCCCTCGATGCGGGCGCGTACGGCCTGGAGTATTGGCCAGAGTCCATACATCGCAACGGCGCCACGCGCGTAGCGGAGATGTTCTGGCTTCACGGTTTGGTACACGCCAAAGTACCAGTTGGCGAGAGAGGGTGTGCAGAACGCGAGAAGGGCGGCGCCAAGCACGGCGCCTGCGCCGATGGCGTAGTAGAGCATGCGCCTGTCGCCCTTGAACGCTGGAGGGAAGGCGATCGAGACGGCCTGCATGCGAAGGGCGGCGAAGCCGATGGGGTTCGCGACGCCTATTGTGACGTAGTGGATGGCGAGCATTGTCTGCGCGTCGGCGGTGCGGCCCACGAAGACGGCGATGGCGAGAGGGGAGGCGGCGAGGATGAACGAGCCGAAGGAGAGCGGCAGCGTGAAGCGCAGCTGCTCGAGCACCATGAGGTAGCGGCGCTTGGCGGCCATGAGATCGTCCAGGCTGCTGTGCCACGGAATCTGGCGCGACGTCATGAGGGCGTACACGTAGGGGCGGGCGAACCACCACGTGACGAAGAACTCGAAGAAGCATCCCGCTGTGAGCGCGGCGAGTCCCCACGCCGGGCCCACGAGGCCGAGGCGTGGAAGGGCGATTGCGAGCGCGAGCGTGAGGAGGATGCGCAGAACGGTGGCGGCGTTCGCCTTGCCGCTCTGGAGGTTGTTGAAGAGAACGACCATCGGCACGTTGCGCAGGAAGAACGAGGCGTTCATGAAGACGCCCCAGAGAAGCGTGCTGCGCGCGACGGCGGCGAGTTCCGGCGGGAGGTGTAGCGCGCCCGAGAACACGAGCGAGTCGAAGGGCGGGATGGCGGGAATGCACTGCAGCAGAAGGAGCACGCCCATCATTATGAGGTTGAGCCGGCGGAACGCGAGATAGCCGCCTCCAGTGCGGGCGTGCACCATGCCGGTCATCACGAGGCCGCCGCCGAGTGAGCCTATCATGAACATGATGGTCTGTCCCTGCGCGAAGGCTGTGAGGCCGTTCACGCCGAGCGGCCCGTGCGTGGTGATGCCGCCCACTAGGGGGTATGAGATCGACTGAGAAAACGCCTGCATGAGCAGGGGCACGTAGAAGCGTGTCACCCTCCCCACGCTGAAGTCCGCACGGTCTTTCTCTCCTTTGTCGTTCATTGCGCGCATATTATACCACATATTGCCGACTTACATTTGTCTCGCTGGACTGTTTCCCAGTCGCGGCCCATTTGGTATAATATTCAATGAAACCAACGAAAGCAGGAGAGCGGAAGATGCATAAAAGACAATTCAGAAGCTGCGTCGTGGTGGCCGTTCTGGCGGCCGCTTTGGGCGCGTTTGCAGGCGAACACATCTACATCTGGCCGGAAGGCAAGATGCCGAACGCCCAGCCGCACCAGATCGCGGCTTCGACCGAAGACGCGCGCGCGAAGGGATTCAAGGCGGACGAATGGCGCAGGCCTTACATCGAATGGTGCGAGGCGCCCGCGAAGCCCAACGGATGCTGCATGATCCTCATATCGGGCGGAGGCTACAACTGCTACTGCGACGTGGGGCTCATACGGATGTGGAACAAGAAGTTCACCGAGCAGGGCTTCCAGTGCGTGACGTTCGTCTATCGCACGCCGCGTCCGAAAGGCCTGCCGATACACCAGAGCGCGTGGGAGGACGGCCAGCGCGCCGTGAGGCTCGTCAGGGCAGCCGCGAAGGACAAGGGCTTCGACCCCGAGAAGATCGGCACGATCTCGATGTCCGCCGGCTCCCACCTCGCCACGCTTCTCGCCACGAGCGCCCTCACGCCCGCATACGCGCGCATCGACGAGACGGACGACATTCCCTGCCACATCAACTGGGCCATCACCGGAGCCATCGCCTATGCGATGACCGACGGCATCGGCGACCCCAACACGCGCAACGGCCAGGCAATCGACGCGACGCTCGACTCCATCTTCAAGTTCGACGCGAAGACGGCCCCCATGTGCATGTTCCATGGCAGCGCCGACGTCTATTCGCCCACGGCCTCCACGTTCGTCTACCGCGAGCTCAGAAAGCACAAGGTTCCCGCCGAGCTCCACCTCTTCGCCGACCGTCCCCACGGATTCTGGGGCAAGGACGGCAGGGGCGACAAGGCGACCGCGTACGACAACTGGTTCGACCGCGCGATGGAGTTTCTCACCCAACTCGGCTTCACGGGTCCGCTCGCGCCGGCCGAGGACCTGATGAAGCGCTACGCTAAGGACTTCCACGATCCGGCGAAGTACGCCAAGGAGGAACTGTGGCCGAAGGGCCGCATCCCAGACTTCCAGAAGCACCAGTGCGTGCCGTATCTCGAATGGTACATTCCCTCGAACCTCACCACGAAGGCGATCCAGATCATCTATTCGGGCGGCGCTTACGGCGGCAACAACCCCGACGGCTTCGAGGTTGCGCCTGCGCGGCGATTCCTTAACGAGAAGGACATGGCGGTGGTCACGATGAAGTACCGCACGCCCCGTCCCGCGGCGCCGCTCGCCAAGCACACGACGGCGTGGCAGGACCTTCAGCGCTGCATCCGCATCGTGCGCTCAAAGGCCGCCGAGAAGGGGCTCGACCCCAACCGCATCGGCATCATGGGCTCGTCGGCAGGCGGACATCTCACGCTCATGGGCGTCACGAGCGCGCGCAGCCGCTCGTACTGGAACGTCGACAAGATCGACAACATTCCCTGCAACGTGCAGTGGGGCGTGGGCATCTATCCAGCATACGCGCTCACGGACGGCGTGGACAAGAACAACTCGACCGGCGGCAACGACGACTCCGCGCGCCCGGTGCCCGAATTCGCGTTTGATCCCGACACCTGTCCGATGGTGTTCATCCACGGCGACGCCGACGGCTGGGCCGCGATGAACTCCGTGAAGACCTGGGAGCAGATGCGCCGCATGGGAATAGCGAGCGACCTACACACGCTCTGCCTCAGGCCGCACTGCTTCCAGAGAAACGCCTCTCCCGGCACTGGCAGCTACACGTGGCTCGGCCGCATCTGGGAGTTCATGAACCACAAGGGCTTCAACCGCTGATCGCGCCGTTCCCATGATAGGGAGCACCGAAGTCGTTCTTGCCGTGCGGCGTATCACGCTCGCCGGCATGGTGGTGAACATCGCGCTTGCCGCGGCGAAGGCCGTCGTCGGATTGACGTGCGCCTCGCAGGCGCTGGTGGCCGACGCCGTGCATTCGGTGTCGGACCTGGTGACCGACGTGGCCGTGCTGCTGGGCGTGCGCTATTGGACGGCGCCTGCGGACGAGCGGCATCCCTACGGGCATGGGAAGATCGAGGCGCTGGTGACGGTGTTCATCGCGTTCGGCCTTGCGGGCGTGGCGTGTGAATTGGCTTCGAACTCGGCGGCGAGACTGCAGTCGGCGAAGTCTGTTTCGCCGCCTGGCATCGCCGCCGCCGTGCTTGCGTTCGTGTCGGTTGTTGTGAAGGAAGCTCTGTTCCGCTGGACGCGGCGCGTCGCCAGGCGAGTGAAGTCTTCGGCGCTGGAGTCGAACGCATGGCACCATCGTTCGGACGCGCTGAGTTCCGTGCCGGTGGCAGTTGTGGTGGTGATTGCGAGGTTCTTTCCCTCGCTCGCCTGGCTGGACGCTGTAGGCGCGCTGCTGGTGGTGGTGTTTATCTTCTGGGCGGCGTGGAAGCTCGCCAAGCCGGCTTTCGAGGAGCTGGTGGACGCCAGCATCGAGGGCAAGGCCGAGGCGGTGGCCGCGGTGGCGCGCAAGGTGGCTGACGTGAAGAGCGTCCACAAGGCGCGTGCGCGCCGATACGGCAGCGCGTATCAGGCCGACATCCACGTGATGGTGGATCCTTCGCTCACCATCACGGAGGGCCACGCCGTGGGCCATGCAGTGAAGGACGCTGTGATAAATGCCGGAATCGACGTGGACGACGTCGTGGTGCACGTGGAGCCGGCCCTTGGAAAAACGGATGAGCCTTCGTGAGCATCCGCGCATAATATGATGAGGCGCAGAAGATGAAGATCGCAAATTCAACCGACGTTAACTTCACGGTGAGGTCCTACGAGGCGGGCATCGAGAACCACGTTACGTTGCCCACGCTGTGCAACTACATGCAGGAGGCGGCGGGGATCAACGCGGCGAATCTAGGCTGGGGCATTCGCGCGCTTCAGGACGAAGGCCTCACGTGGATGCTCTCGCGCCTCCGCGTGAGCGTGGCGCGCTACGTGCCGTGGGGCGAGACGGTGACGGTACGCACATGGCCGAGCGGCATGAAGGGGCACCTCGTCGCGAAGCGCTGCTTTCTGGGGCTGGACAAGACTGGCGCAGAGCTTTTTCGTGCTTCGTCGGAATGGCTCTACGTTGACATGGCGGCGCAGAAGATCGCGAAGCTGCCCGAGACGTTTGCGGAGATCGTGCCGCCAGGCACGCCAGACGTGGAACTGCCAGACATAGGCGGCAAGTTCGCGCATCTGCCGTCCGTCGAGGGCGGCGTAGACATCCTCACGCGCCACAGCGACCTCGACTTCAACGACCATGTGAACAACGTACACTATGTGGAGTGGATGCTTGAATGCGGCGGTTATGCGGGATGCTCGGCCTTGCCATCTCCAGCCGAATTCGACATCGTGTTCCGGCAGGCGGCGAAGGCGGGCGAGGCGCTGGCGTCGGAATTCTGCACCGTCGGCGACAAGACCCTCCACGCAATCCGTCGTTCCTCCGACGGCGCCACCTTAGCAACCGCGGCGGTGGCGAATGGAAATTTGACCTAGGAATTAGCGTGTAGGAATGAGCAGGAGCGCAAAAGTATCGGGGTCGGTCGTAGCGGGGTTCCCGTCGCCCGCGGAGCAGTACCTTGAGCCACCGCTTGACCTGAACGAACTTCTGGTGAAGCGTCCGGCCGCCACGTACTTCGTGCGTGTCGAGGGCGATTCTATGGTCGGTGCGGGCATTCATGACGGCGACTTGCTCGTCGTGGACCGATCCCTGCGCCCGGCCGACGGCGACGTGGTGATTGCCAGCGTGGACGGCGACTTCACGGTGAAGACCTATCGTCGTGACAAGGACGGCGTCAGGCTTGAACCGGCAAATCCCGAATACCCCGTCATCCGTCTTCGTTCAGGACAGGAACTCGACTACTTCGGCAAGGTGACGGCCTGCATACACAGATTCGTGGGGAAGAGATGATCGGGCTGGTGGATGGAAACAACTTCTTCGTTTCCTGCGAGCGCGTGTTCAACCGCCGTCTCTTGGGGCGTCCGGTTGCCGTCCTCTCGAACAACGACGGATGCTGCGTCTCGCGTTCAAACGAATTCAAGGCGTTAGGCATCCCGATGGGCACGCCATACTTCCAGCTCAAGGACCGCGAGGCTACGGGTGAGCTCTGCTTCTGTTCCTCGAACTACGAGCTATACGGCGACATGTCGCGGCGGATAATCTCAATCCTGCGCGAGGAGGCCGTGGACGTGGAGCAGTATTCCATCGACGAAGCGTTCATCTACCCGCCCACGACCGCCGCTGCCGACTACCTCGCCTACGGTCGCCGCCTCCGCGAGAAGATTCTCCGCTGGGTCGGCATCCCCTGCGGCGTGGGCTTCGCGCCCACGAAGACGCTCGCCAAGATCGCAAACCACATCGGCAAGAAGCGTCCAGGCGGCGTGTTCCTCATGCCTGACGACCCGTCTGAAATCCTCGCGGAACTGCCCACGAACGAGGTGTGGGGCGTTGGACGCCGCCTGCCAGCCAAGCTTCGCGCCAGGCGCATCCTCACCGCGCAGCATCTCCGCGACGCGCCTGACGACACGCTTCGCTCCATTGGCGGCGTGACGCTTTTGCGGACGGCAATGGAGCTGCGCGGCGTACCGTGCTGCGAGGAGAAGGACTACGACGCCGCGCCTGACACCGTGTCCTGCTCGCGTTCGTTCGGAACCCCTGCCACGACGCTTGAGGCGCTTGAGGAGTCGATGGCCTCGTTCGCAGCGCAGGCTGCCGCCAAGCTTCGCCGGCACGGACTTCTCGCCTCTGGGTGCAACATATACGCGCAGGTCTTCGCGGCGGGTGGAGGGGGCGATTTCGTGGGCAGGACGGTGGTGTTCCAGGCGCCCACGGACGCGACGAACGAGATGCTCCGCGCCTTCCGTCCGGAGGTGGCCGCACTTTTCACGCCAGGCTTGCGCTACCGAAAGACCGGCATCGTGTTCTTCGGCCTCGAAATGCCGGGTGCGCCGCGCCAGACCGACCTCTTCGATAATGTCCCGGCTGCGCAGCAGTCTAGGCTCTACAAGGCGGTGGACGCGCTCAACGCCCGCTACGGCAAGGGGAAGGTGTTCTCGGCCGCCGAGGGCGTTGGACCGCGCTCGTGGCAGATGAAGCGCTCGAAGCTCTCGAAGCGGCCGACGACCCGCTGGGACGAGCTGATGGTGGCGCGGTAGGCCGTCGGTTTGTTTTAGAACCCGCCAGGCAAAGAAACCATTAACGTGTTCGGCGCGATTTGTGATATAATAACTCTCCAACAAGTGCATTGGATTCTACGCTAACAGCAAACAGGAAAGGAAAAACGAAATGAACAGACGTGAATTTCTCGCCGCAGGTGCGGGAGCGACTCTCGTGAGCGCGCTTTCCGGATGTGCGACGGGCGCAGCGTGCTGCTGCAAGAAAGGATGCGAAAAAATGACAAACAAAGACTTCTACGACGGCGGAACGTTCGACGAGTACGGCGTCAACAAAGGCGGTAAGTTCAACTCGGAGAAGGCCACCAAGGCCTACTTCGACATGTTCAAGAAGCTCGGATATCCCGTGTATCCCGCGCTTGCCGACGCAAAGCTCACCAAGCCCGGCCTTGGCTTCTGGGCCATCGACTTCGCGAAGAGCGACTTCATGAAGTTCGGCATGGGCGGCGTGATCTGGGTGGACGAGATCAAGGAGGAGTACTTCGGCCACGACATCTATCTGCTTCCTCTCCAGGCGCTTCCCGAGCACAGCCATGTGCCCGGACCCGAGAAGGAGTACGAGGACATCTGGACCGGCCAGAAGATCAAGAAGGCCATTCCAGCCAAGATGGAGAGCTGGCTCGTGCGCTATGGCTGGGTGTACAGCTTCTCCGAGATCGGCGAGCCCAACCTCGACCAGTTCCCCGAGGCGAAGGCCAACCTGTCGTCGCTCCTCTTCGACCACAAGGCCGACAAGCCCACGTACCTCAAGTCGCTCCACGTCGAGAAGTGGATGCCGGACGGCGTTGCGCACAAGCTGCCCAAGGTCGGCTCGTGGCACTTCCTGATGGGCGGCACCGAGGGCGCGGTCGTCTCCGAGTTCGCCAACTTCCACGACGGCACGTGCAACCGCTTCACGGTGCCCGGCGTGGCGTTCTGACGATCCTTAACAGACTCTTAACACAAGTTTGCTATTCTACATGGCGGCTCTCCCGGGTGGGGGGGCCGCCACAAGAAGCAAAAAGAAGGCTGCACGGACATGCTTAAGGTAGATAAACTGAAGAAGAGCTTCGGCTCGTTCGAGGCGGTGAAGGAAATCTCCTTCGAAGTCGCCAAGGGCGAGGTGCTGGGCTTTCTGGGGCCGAACGGCGCCGGAAAATCGACCACCATGCGGATGATCACGGGCTTCATCCCCCCAACATCCGGCACTGCTGAAATATGCGGGCATGACATAATCAAGGATCCCGTTGGCGCGAAGAGCGTGCTTGGCTACCTCCCGGAGGCTGCGCCGAGCTACCGCGCCATGACAGTATGCGACTTTCTCGCGTTCATAGCCAAGATACGCGGCTACAGCGGCGCGGAAGCGAAGGCGCGCGTGGAGAAGGCGATCGTGGACGCGAAGCTCACGGGCGTCGCGCGCCAGACGATCGAGACGCTCTCCAAGGGCTACCGCCAGCGCACGTGCTTCGCGCAGGCCATCCTGCACGACCCCAAGGTGCTCATCATGGACGAGCCCACCGACGGCCTCGACCCCAACCAGAAGTTCGTCGTGCGCGAGATGATCAAGAACATGGCCAAGGAGAAGGCGATCATCATCTCCACCCACATTCTCGAAGAGGTCGACGCAGTCTGCACGCGCGCCATCATCATCGCCAACGGCGAGATCAAGGCCGACGGCACCCCCGGCAAGCTGCGCGCGATGGATCCAAGCGGCAAGCTCGACGTCGTCTTCCGCAATCTCACGATGGAAAAGGAGGGCAAGTAAGCCATGTGCCCCTGCAAAGTAAAGACTGTCTTCGGGCGTGAGTTCAAGGCGTACTTCGACTCGCCCGTCGCCTATGTGTTCCTGGTGGCCTTCCTGGTGCTCGCCGGGTTCCTCACGTTCGGCGTCGCGTTCTTCTATGAGCGCCGCCAGGCGGACCTCACTCCGTTCTTCTTCTGGCACCCGTGGATGTACCTCCTGCTCGTGCCCGCCGCCACGATGGGATCGTGGGCGGAGGAGCGCAGGAACGGCACCATCGAGCTGCTGCTCACGCTACCGATAACGCTCGGCGAGGCCCTTGTGGGCAAGTTCCTCGCGGCCTGGGCGTTCATCGGCATCGGCCTGGCGCTGACGTTCCCCGTGGTGTGCACCGCGGCGTGGCTCGGCAGCCCCGACTTCGGCGCAGTGTTCTGCGGCTATCTCGGCAGCTTCCTCCTCGCGGGCGCCGCGACGGCGATCGGCATCTTCGCCTCGTCGCTCTCGCGCAGCCAGGTGATCGGATTCGTGATAGCGCTCGCCATCACGTTCGGCCTGCTCATCATCGGCTTCGACCCGGTGGTGAACGCGGTCGCCAACTGGGGAGTTCCCGGCGGTGTGGTGAACGCCATCGCATCTTGCTCGCTTCTGCAGCACTTCGACGCGATGCGCCGCGGCATGATCGACTTTGCCGACATCGGCTACTACGTGGGCATGATGGTATTCATGCTCGCCGCAGCACAGGTGGTCACCGACAGCCGGAAGGCGTCGTAGTTCGAAGTTTGAAGTTCAAAGTTCGAAGTTCAAAGTTTAGAGTTTTGATTTGAAGGTTTGAAACCATGAACAAGAAACTTACAGGAATGGCGGGGCTTGCGGTATTGGCCGTCATCATAGGCGCCGCGAACATCATCCTCTCGAATCTGCCGCTGCGCGTGGACATGACGGGCGAGAAGCTCTACACGCTCTCGAAGGGTTCGAAGGCCGTGCTCGGCAAGCTCGAGAACGACGTTACGCTGAAGTTCTACTTCAGCTCCAGCTCGGCCGAGATGCCGATGCAGTTCAAGACGTATGCCCAGCAGGTGCAGAACCTGCTCAAGGAGTATGAGCGCGCTGGCAAGGGACATGTCACGCTCGAGGCGTACGACCCCAAGCCGGACAGCGACGCCGAGGAGTGGGCGCAGCGCTACGGCGTTGAGCCGCAGAACGTGAACCCGTTCGGCCAGCCCGTGTACTTCGGCCTCGTGGCGGTGTGCGGCGAGCGCGAGGAGACGCTTCCGAGGCTCAGCCAGAAGACGGAGTCGACGCTCGAGTACGACATCACGCGCCTAGTCACCCGTGTTGCGTGGCCGGAGCGCCCGGTGGTGGGCCTGATGACGTCCCTGCCCGACGTGATGGGCAAGCCGCAGAATCCCATGATGATGCAGCGCCGCCAGCAGCCGCAGGGATGGGCCGTGTTCAACGAGCTCAAGAAGGACTACGAAGTGCGCGAGATCGCCACCGACGCCGACAAGATCGACGACGACGTGAAGACCCTCGTGGTGCTGCACGCCAAGGACCTCTCCGAGAAGACGCTCTTCGCCATCGACCAGTTCGTGCTGCGCGGGGGCCGCCTGATCGCGTGCGTGGATCCGTTCTCGATCATGGACATGATCTCCAGCCGCCAGCAGCAGAACCCGATGATGCAGCAGATGGGCGGCCAGGACGGTCCCTCCACCCTCGGCAAGCTCTTCGACGCGTGGGGCGTCACGTTCGACACCTCCAAGCTCGTGGCCGACCTTTCGGCCGCCACCAAGCTCAACGACGGCAACGGCCGCGCCGAGGACAATCCCGCGTTCCTCTCGCTCGGCACGAAGAACATGGACAAGAAGGACATCCTCGTCTCGCGCCTCAGCCAGGTGCTGCTTCCGTTCTCGGGATCCTTCTCCTTCGCGAACAAGGAGGGCATCAAGTTCGAGCCGCTGATCGTCTCCTCCGCCACCGACGCCTGCCTCGTGGACCGTTCGGGCGCGCAGTTCGGCATGGGCGCGATGCGCCGCGACCTCAAGCCCGACGGCGTGCAGCGCACCCTCGCCGCGCGCCTCTCCGGCACGTTCAAGACCGCGTTCCCCAAGGGACCCGATTCCGCCGAGGGATCCACCAACGCCGTTCCCAAGGTCACCGCCGAGGGCAAGGGCAGCGTGGTGCTGTTCGGCGACTCCGACTTCCTCGCCGACGAGTTCTGCGTGCGCGTGATGAACACGATCTTCGGAGCCATCGCACAGCCCATGAACGACAACCTGCTGCTCTTCTCCAACGTGATCGAGCAGTATGCCGGACGCGAGGAGCTCATCGGCGTGCGTTCGCGCGGCCCCTCCAACCGTCCGTTCACGAAGGTCGACGCCCTCGAAGCCGAGGCCCTCAAGAAGTGGCAGGCAGAGCAGGAGAAATTCGAGAAGGAGCTTGAGCAGACGCAGCAGCGCCTCTCCGCTCTCCAGAAGCAGAAGAGCGGCAATGACCGCTTCCTCTTCTCGAAGGAGCAGCAGGAGGAGATCGCCAAGCTGCGCAAGACGCAGGCCGACACGCGCCGCAAGCTCAAGAACGTGCGCAAGGAGCTCACGGCCGACATCGACCGCCTCGGCCTGACCCTCAAGGTTGTCAACATCTGCCTCGTGCCCGCGCTTGTGATTCTGCTTGGTCTGCTGCGCGGCTTCATGCGCCGCAGGCACTAATCTGGAGTATCTGAAATGACTACGAAGAATCTTGTTATACTGGCGGCCGCCGCCGCAGTGCTCGGCGGAGCGGCATACTACACTTCGAAGAGCGGCAGCGTCAAGGCGCCATCGCTCGTCGGCAACAAGGTGCTGCCCGCGTTCGACCTTACGGACGTGGCGCGCGTGGAGATTGGAGGCGAGAAGAAGCTCGTTCTTGCCTCATCCGAAACCGGCTGGAAGGTGGAGAGCCTCTACGGCTACCCTGCCGACGTCACCAAGATCCGCGAGAACCTGCTCAAGCTTCAGGAGCTCAAGGTAGGCCAGATGGCCGCCGGCACGAAGATCGAGAAGCCTTCCGCAGTCGAGCTCAAGAACGCGGCGGGCAAGGCCGTGGCCACGATGCAGCTTGGCGGAACGCACAACGCGAAGCCGAGGGGGCAGATGGCGCAGTTCGGCGGCGGCGGATATCCTGATGGACGCTACATTCTCTTCGAGGGGAAGGTGGTGCTTGTGAAGGATGCGCTCGACGCGTTCGACGGAGATCCCAAGAAGTGGGTCGACACCCGCATCTGCAAGGTCACGGCGTCCGACGTCGCCGCAGTCACCTACGCGAAGGGCGGCGAGACGGTGAAGCTCGCGCGCAAGGACGGCAAGTGGAATCTCGAGGGCCTCGGCGAGAAGGAGGAGCTCGACACGTCAAAGACGTATTCGCTCGACTCCGCTCTCAGCTATCTCGACCTGACTGGCATTGCCGACCCCAAGCGCACCGAGGCTGAACTCGGCTTCGCCACCGGAGCCGTGTACACCGCCACGCTGAAGAACGGAACCGTCTACACTGCCAAGACGGGCGCCGCGTCAGGTTCCGACCGCTGGTTCAAGGTGAGCGCCGCATTCAAGCCCACCGGCACCAACGCCACCGAGAACGCGAAGCTCGAGAAGGCCGCCAAGGAGTTCAACGACACTGTTGGCAAGTGGACCTACTCCATCGCCTCATACAGCGCCGACAACTTCTTCAAGGCCCGCAAGGACCTGGTGAAGGCCAAGGAAGAGCCAAAGAAGGACGAGGCGAAGAAGGATGAGCCGAAGAAGCCAGCCGCCCCTGCTCCCGCTCCTGCGGCAAAGCCTGCGCCCGCGCCGGCTAAACCTGCTCCCGCTCCCGCTGCCAAGCCTGCACCAGCGCCTGCGGCAAAGCCTGCGCCAGCGCCAGCAAAACCCGCTCCGGCAAAGATCGAGTCTAAGCCGGTTGCGGTGAAGCCTGCGCCAGCTCCTGCGGCAAAGCCTGCACCTGCAGCGAAACCCGCGCCTGCACCCAAGGCCGAAGCGAAGAAATAAAAATGCTCGCTCGCCTGTCAGTGCGCAATCTGGCCATCGTCGAAACGGCTGATGTCGAGTTCGGCGATGGCTTGAATGTCGTCACGGGCGAGACGGGTGCGGGCAAGAGCGTGCTGATGGGCGCGCTTGAGCTTGTTCTTGGTGCACGGGCGGACGCCTCGGCCGTGCGAGACGGCGCGAAGGATGCGCGCATCGAGGCGGAGTTCCGCGACGTGCCGAAATCGGTGGACGCAGTGCTCGACGAGGCAGGGCTGCCGCCCTGCGAGGAGGGGGCGCTCATCGTTAGGCGCGTCATCGGCGCATCGGGCGGAGGACGCGTCTATGTCAACGACTCCGCCACAACCGTGCAGACGCTGCGCGCTCTGGGGCGTCTGCTTGTGGACGTGCATGGTCCCAACGACCACCAGTCGCTTCTCGACGAGAATTTCCAGCGTGGAGTGCTTGACGCATACGGACGAATCGACCACGCTTCATACGATGCGGCGTGGAAGCGCCTTTCGGAATTGAAGGGCGAGCTTGCCGCTCTGCAGGGGGACTCGTCGGATTTCGCCGAAGAGGTGGAGCGCCTGCGCTATTCCGTGGACGAGCTGAACGCCGCCAATCTGACTTCCGAGGACGACGACGATCTTCCCGCGCGCCATGCCGCAGCGGCCCACGCGGCCGAGATCCTTGAATGCGCCAACGCGGCGGCGGGACTCCTTTCGGAAGCGGACGAATCCGCCGCGTCTGCATTGATTGCCGCGAGCGCCCGCCTGCGCGAGATCGCGCGCTTCCACGAGCCTGCGGCGGAGTGGAGCGAGGAGATCGAGCGCATAACCGTTCAGGTGCAGGAGCTTGCGAGCGGCATAGCTGAAAGCGCATCGCGCCTTGACGCCGACCCTGAGACGCTTCAGGCGCTGGACGAGCGCCTTTCGCTTGTGCAGCGGCTGAAGCGGAAATACAATTGCCCGACGGCCGCGGCTCTTCTTGAGCTGCGCGACGCGCGCGCGGCGAGGCTGGCCGATCTTGAGGGGAGAGAGGACCGCATAGCCGAGCTTTCCGCGAAGGTGGCCGATGCGGAGAAGGCGGTGGGCGCTGCGGGGAAGAGCCTTTCCGCTGCGCGTGCGCGTGCGGCAGAGCGCCTTGCCAAGTCGATCACGAAGGAGCTGCACGGGCTTGGATTCCTAAAGGCGGGATTCGGCGTGGCGCTGAGCGCGCGCGAGCCTGATTCAAGCGGCTGCGACGTGGTGGACTTCCAGTTCGCGCCGAATCCGGGCGAGCCGTCGCGTCCGCTCAGGGAGATCGCCTCCACGGGCGAAATCGCGCGCGTGATGCTGGCGGTGAAGGCCGTTGTCGCCGCGCATGACGAGATTCCCGTTCTTGTCTTCGACGAGATCGACTCCAACATCGGCGGCGAGGTGGGGCGTGCCGTTGGCGAGCGTCTGCGGTCCGTCGCGCAGCATCATCAGGTGGTTGCGATAACGCATCTGCCGCAGAGCGCTGTGTACGGCGAGAGGCATCTGGCCGTTTCAAAGACCGTGAGCGGCGGGCGCACGCGTTCGACGGTGCGCGTGCTAGAAGGGGACGAGAGAGTGGACGAGATTGCGCGGATGCTTGGCGGCGCGTCGCTCACCTCCGTGGTCGAGCGCCACGCCCGTGAACTCATCTCCATGGCTGCCGTGCCGCGCTGAGGACGACGCGCCTTGATGTTTCTGCCAGTCTGCGCCCGGGATGTTCTTTCCTGTCTTGGACGGGTTGCGCTTGATGGGCGGATATGATAGAATCATTCAACATGAAAATCAAATCAATCTGCGGGGTGGCTCTTGCGGCGGGTACACTCTGCGTGTCTGCCGCGGAAGGGCGCTTCTTCGTGTCGCCTCGCCACTCTCAGGTGAAGATGTCAGGCGAATGGTATCCCGAGCTTCACAGAGGCGCGCGTGGGCCGTTGTGCTACTGGTATTCGGCCGTGAGGGGCGAGACGATTGCGCTTGAGTTCGATGGAACATCAGTGGCGCTTGCCGCGCGCATCGGCGCGCGCCTCTCATGGCGCAACACCACCCACACGAACTCGCTTGCGCGTCTGGGAACGTTCGACGTGCGCATCGACGGGAAGTCAATCCAGCCGGTGAGCCTCGCCGGACCGAAGAATGATGCGGTTTCGCGTCCCGAGCACTCCTCATACGCCGAACTTCCGATCGCTACAAGCCTTTCTAGCGGTTCTCATTTGCTTGAGCTCGTGAACACCGGCGCTGGCGAAGTGGCCGTTGCGGGGTTCGTGCTCGACAGGGCGCAGAAGGGCGCCGAGCCGGACTTCTCGAAGGAGAGCGAACAGCTGGACGCCGAAACGCGCGGACTGCCGTCCATCCTTTTCATCGAGGGCGCTCCCATCCACACCGTCGCGGGACCGTGCCTGATGGGCCATGCCGCCTATCCCAACGGCGACAAGTGGGGAACGGCGATCAAGGTGTTCGACCCTTCGCATCCAGAAACGCCGCCGCGCGTTCTCTTCGAGGAGGCCGACTCCGTGATCTTCGACCTTGCGCTCTCGTACGACGCGAAGACCATCTGGTTCTCAATGCGCCGCCACAAGTCGCCGTGCTGGCACATCTACCGCATCAATGCGGACGGCTCTGGTCTCGTGCAGGTGACTGACGGCGCATTTCACGACACGTCGCCCGCGCCTCTCCCTGACGGACGCATTGCCTTCATCTCCACTCGCGAGCCCGGCACGCACCTTGTATGCGCCACGGGCCCCTCGAGCCGAGTGCATGTGATGAACGCGGATGGTTCCGGCGTGAAGATGATATCCTCCAACACACTCGCCGACTACTGCCTCTCCGTGCGCAGCGACGGGCGGCTCATGTACACTCGCTGGGAGTATGTGGACTGGAACATCATGTCGCGCCAGTCGCTTTGGACGCAGTATCCCGACGGACGCCACCTTGAGCTCTGCTTCGGCAACCTCCTTGACGATCCGCCTAATCTTCTGCAGGCAAAGGAGGTTCCTGACGCGCCCGACGAGGTGGTGTGCACGTTCACGCCGCACCACGGCTCGCCGTTCGGAGCGATAGGAGTGGTTTCAACGAAGAACGGTCCTGAAGGGCGCCGCGGCAGGGAGGTGCGCTGGCTCACGCCGGAGTTTCCGTCCGTCATGGACTTCAACCACGTGTGGTCCTACTGCTGGCCGTATCCGCTGGGTAAGGGACGCTACCTATGCTCCTATGGCGGGGGTGGACAGCACCGCTACAGGATCTCGCTCATTGACGAGAAGGGCGGCCGCGCGACCGTGTACGACCCGAAGACCACCAGCGCCTACTGTGCAACGCCGCTCGTGCCGCGTTCATTGCCGAAGACGATCGCCGCCTTCACGCCGGAGAACGTCAAGCGCGTGAAGGTGCCTGCGGCGCCGCCCGCGCTGCCGTCCGCCGAGGAGGTGGAGGTGGGTTACCTGTATGTGACGGACGTGATGCGCGGATATGCGGAGGGATTGCCGCGCGAGGACGTGAAGGCCGTGCGCATAATGGAGCAGCTTCCGAAGACGGTGGAGCTGAGCGGCCTCAGGGCGTACGATCAGAGTCCGCTCATGGGCGTTGGCACCTACTACGCCAAGCGCGTGTGGGGGTATGCGCCCGTGGAGAAGGACGGCAGCGCCTACTTCGAGGTGCCCGCGATGAAGGAGATTTATCTGCAGCTCGTGGACGGCGAGGGGCGCGAGGTGCAGCGCATGACGAGCGCCCTCAACGTGATGCCGGGCGAACGGCGCAGCTGCGTGGGATGCCACGAGGGCCGCATGACGGCAAGCGGCGCGTTCGCGGGCGAAGCCTCGCGCCGCGCGCCCACTCCTCTTGCGACTCCCGACGGTCTGCGAGCCGGCGTGATCGACTACATGCGCGACATCCAGCCCGTCTGGAACGCGCACTGCGTCAGATGCCACGGCGGCGCCGATCCTGCGAAGGGACTTTCCCTGGAAGACGGCCGCACGCGTTTCTTCTGCCGCAGCTACGACGGCCTGAACGAACGCGCGAGAAGCGACCGTACAAGCTATCTCTCATACGGCGGTGCGCCGGGAGCTGGCGGAGTAAAGCCGCTCATCCACTCGATACTGCTCAACTACGGCTTTGCGGACGTTCTGCAGCCGCGCCAGACGGGCACCTGCGCTAGCCGTCTGCCGGAATACCTTGAACGGAGCCACTGCGGCTCGGATGTGACGCCCGAGGAGCGCCGGCGCGTCTACGAGTGGATCGACGCGATGGTGCCGTACTACACCACCACCGACTGCGCACATCTGCAGGCGCGCGGCAAGCGCGACCGCTGGGGCATGCCCGACAATGCGGCGATCGCCCCGTGGGCGACGAAGTACGCGGGCGTGTTCGCGCGCTCGTGCGCCTCGTGCCATGGCGGCCTTGCGCCGGACCGCGTTGGGATTGCGGGCGATGCAAGATGGGAGTGGGTTGACCTGACGCGTCCGGAGATGAGTCCCGCCCTTGTGGCGCATCTCCCGAAGGCCGCCGGTGGGCGTGGTCTTCCAGCACGCGGCAAGTTCTCGTTCACGGGCCGCGACGATCCGCTTTGGCGCGAGCTGCTGGCGCTCTTCCGCGAGGGGGCGGCGCACTCCGCGCAGACGCCCGAGCCTGACGAGGCAGGTTTCGTGCCGCGCTCCCGTGGCCGCCTCGAGTACGAAACCCAGCTCAAGAAGAAACTCTAGTTGAGTCAATATTGAGTTAGAGCATGAAGAAGATACTTTATCTGCATGGATTTGGATCGTCGGGCGCGAGCGGGACTGTTGAGCTGCTGCGCAGGGAGTTCTGGAACACGGACGCGGCGCATCGCGCCACGGTGACCGCGCCGGACATCCCCGTCGATCCCGCCGTGGCCATGCCGATGCTTGAGGCGCTCGCGTACGACGAGATGCCGGATCTGGTGGTGGGCACGTCGATGGGCGGCATGTACGCCCAGCAGCTGCGCGGATTCACGCGGATATGCGTGAACCCGTCCTTCACCATATCGCAGAAGTACGACGTGCTGTACGTTGGCAGGCACAAGTGGCTCAACAAGCGCAAGGACGGCGAGACGGAGTTCCACGTCACGAAGGAGATCATAGCCCATTTCAAGGATATGGAGGCGCACCAGTTCGACGGCATCGCCGACGATGACCGCGCTCTCTGCCACGGTCTTTTCGGCAACGAGGACGACATGGGCCCCGAGTGGCGCCAGATGTTCGAACAGCACTATCCCGGAATGTCACAGGTGTTTGAGGGCGGGCACCGCATGAACGCCCAGGTGGTGATGCATGTGCTGCTGCCATACGTGAAGAAACTTAATCTCATCTGACGCCGTTTCTCTCTCTGGAAGTAGTTGCAAAACCTTCGCAATTGCGGACGGGACGGCGCCCGTCCTTCCCGAAATGCGTATCTCGCACCATGTTTTCACAATTATGGGAGGGCCGACCACAATTATGGGAGGGCCGACCTCCGTGTCGGCCAGGTTTTGCAATTGGCTCTCCGGATCTGGATCAATTTCCTTTCTAAAATATTAGCCAGTCAAACGCTCGTTGCACTCTTCAAATGTCACAATGTTGTCTTGACTGGCGAAACGTGGTTTGCTAAAATCTTTAAAAACTTTATGCAATATAGACTCTACGTCGTTCCAGTCGGACGGCTAGAGTTTAGAAAAGGAGCGCAAAATGAGATTCAGATCGACCTTCTCTGGAGCCGTCCTCGCATTGGGTGCATGCGCGGCTTTCACTTTTTGTACGCGCGCGGCGGCTCTGCCGGCTGAATACTCCCGGCTTGAATACATCCAGGGAACCGGCACCCAGTGGATCAACACCGGCTATACGCCTGCAAGCAACGACACCATCGAAGAGGAGGTGGAGTTCACGGGCGTGGGGCAGAACCAGGCGTTTTGGTGCGCGCGCACGGACGGCGCCAAAGCGACGTTCACTTTTTTCTGGCTCACGGGCGGGCTTCGCTTCGACTACAACACGAAGCAGACCACCATCCCCCTTGGCACATTCACGGCAGCCACCGGCACACGCTACAAGGTGAAGGCCGACGGCACGACCGGCGACGTGACGATAACCTACGACACGGCGAACGGCACGACCAACAACACGGTGTTTACATACGAGCCCGCGTCCTTCACGGTCGGCGGGACGCTCTCCGTGCTGGCTTCGCAGATGAAAGGCTCGACCAGCCCCGGCAACTACGGCCTCTACAAATTCTATTCGCTCGCCATCACCAAGTCGGACGGAACGCCCGCCGTCAACCTTGTTCCGGCAAAGCGCGTCTCCGATGGCGCCCTCGGCGTGTACGACACGGTGCGCGACGTATTCAAGACAAACGCCGGCAGCGGCACGTTTATTGGTGTGCCGTGCGCGAAGGCGCACTGGACGAACGCGGGCGGCGACGGCGCGGTCTCGAACCCCGCGAACTGGACCGTGACGGACGACGAGGGCGAGACGGTGGCGGGCGCGCTCCCGACCGCGGATACGCCGATCGTCTTCTCAGGGAACTTCGCCGTGCAGATCACGACCAACGACACAATCAACTTCGAGCGCGTAATGTTCGAGAACAACGCGACTCTCACGGCGAACTGCGACTGGCGCGGGCTCGGCTCCGACCCCAAGTTCACAGGTTCACTTGACCTTGCAGGGTTCAAGCTGACCGTCGCCGGCCTTACCGGCAACGCCAACATCGGCAGCACCGCAGGCAACCTCCTAACCAACCCCGGCTTCGAACAGGACATCATCAACGGGGGAGAATACAAGGCGATGACGCCGAGCGGCTGGACGTCGAGCGGCACGGTGGGCGTTTTCAAGAACCACAACGGCTACGGCGCTGATGTCAAGAATGGCTCGACATGGTGTCGAACAGCGTGTAACGCTTATGTTCAGCAGGTTGTTGTGATAAACCAGCCCGCCACATATAAGTTGTCGTTCAACTTCGCTGCATCGGATGACGGCGGCAGCTATGTAAATTCTTATTACTATGTCAACTTGGATGGGGCTGCATTGACGGGAAATACGCGAACTGGTGGTACGTCAAGCAAGTCGTATTCCAAGACGTTTACTCTCGCAGCTGGGTCGCATACGATAAGAATCGGATGTCCTAATGTGTACTCCAACCATGCAGTGAACTTCGACAACATATCTCTCGTGAACACGACGTTGAACAAAACTTCGGCGGGTGCGGGCATACTAGAGGTCGATGTGCCGGAAGGCGAGACGGTCACGAACACGGGGATTACGTTCTCCGGCTCTGTGATGATGAACGTCCACAAGATCGGCAAGGGCAAGCTCGTCATGTCGAAGACGGGACACACCAGTTTCGGCGCGAGGTTCGCGACGTCGCTTGTCGTGAAAGAGGGCATTGTTGACAAGACCGCGGGCAGCGCGACATGCGGCGCGCAGTACGCGAACATCATCGTCGAGGACGGCGGCCAGCTGCTCATCGGCGGCAAGGGATACTGGGACTACAACTACGAAATCGCGGGCGCAGGCCCCGACGGACGCGGCGCGATCGTCAACGACACGAATGTGTCCAGCCCGTGGACCCACTCCACGTCGTACGGCTATCTGCGCGCCGTAAAACTCGCGGGCGACGCCACGATCGGCGGCTCGCAGAGCTGGGGAATGCAGTTCTACAACTACGGCGCGCAGACGATGACGATGAACGGCCGCACGGTCACATTCGCGGGCACCGTGTTATACGCCGGCAACTTGTCGTATTCCGGGCCGGGCAGAATCGTCATCGCGAACGACGCGACCGTAGAGTACTACGACACCACGCCGGCTGCGGGCGAATGCGAACTCGTGGTGCATGGCGTTCTGCAGCAGCACAACAACGCGCTCTCGCCCGTGAAGTCGCTCATCTTCGCGGAGGACGGCAAGTTCACCAACGCCTGGGACTCCCGCCCGCTTTTCGTCGTGCGCGACACCTATGCGCCTAACGTCGGCCATCTCGATAATTCCAAGGTGCCGCACCCGACGGTGCAGCTGGGCGCGAGTGGATTCGAGCAGACGACGCTTGACATCTCGCTCTTCACAAACGCCTTCGACAGTGCCACGACCACATTCTTCGCCGGCAGCGAAGTGACGGTCGAGACGGGAGAACGCGAGCTGGAGAACGATGAAAAACTCGTCGCGTGGGAGGCCGTGCCGGAAAACGTCGCCTTCAAGCCGTCCGAGACGATCGTGAGCCGCTACGCTCTTTCCGTCAGGGAAGACGGCTTGTATGCGGTTGTCCTGGACGCGGACAAGCCGCTCACGGCGGTGTGGACCGGAAACGGCGAGGAGGGCAACCTGAACGACCCGCTCAACTGGACGTGCTACAACAACGAGAACGAGGAGATTTCCGGTGCGCTGCCCACCAACTTCACAACCGTCGTGGTGTCCGGGTCAACGAAGTTCTCCGTCCCGGAAGGCGCGGAACATCCGCCGTGGAAGGAAGTGAGGATGTTCCCGGAGCGGACCACGACCACGCAGTGGGGGCGCATCGCCTACGCAGGCGAACGCAACAACGGATCCGACATTCCCGGCGTCGCCTGGAAGGATATGGGGCTTTTCGAGTACAGCCAGAAGGGCGCGGGCAATCTCGCGAACCTCGTAGGCAAGGACACCACGTGGTCGAAAAACAACCTGAACAACTCGCAGCTGCGCTTCGACGGCTGGTTCTTTGTGACGCCGGAACAGTCCGGACTCTGGAGAATCCGCCAGAAGTTCGACGACTACTTCGCCTTCCGCATCGACGGCAGCTGGGTGGCGGTGAACAACACGTACCAAACTGAAATGACCTTCAATGCTTCTGTTGCGGAAGGATGGCACCGCTTCACGATCGTGTGCGGCGACACCTGGGGCGGCCAGGGCGGAATACTCTCGCCGGGCAACGTCCCCATGCTTATCTCGATAGAGGGAGGCAGCGAGATTCCCTTCACGACGGCGAGTTTCACGATGGGAACCGAACAGTCCGAGACGCTGACGCTGGCCGCAGACTGCGACTGGACCGCGCTTGGCGAGATCGCGCTCAACAACGCCGCCACTCTGGACTTGAACGGGCACAACCTCACGGTGGCCGGGCTGTCCGCCGGCGACTATCTCGGCGCGACGGTCGTCAACAACTCCGGAACGCTCTCGACCCTGACGATTACGAACGCCGCAGGCATGGTCGCGCTCGACGGCGTGGCGGTGAAAGGGAACATCGCCATCGTGAAGAAGGGCGAGGGCGCCATGCGCGCGACTCCAGGCTCGGCCTACACCGGCGGCCTCGATGTGCAGTGCGGCGTCGTCACGAGCGCGTACAGGGGCGACAACCCGCTTGGGCTGATGAACACCAGCGACGACAGTGACGTCGTCAGGCTTGGTACGAATGCCGTGCTGGAGCTGAACGGAAAGTACGACCTCACCGGGCACAAGTTCATACTCGCCGGCGGCGAGCTGAAGAACACGTCGGTCGATACGGGCGACGGCAGCGCGCAGATCGCGAACCTGCTTCTGGAGGCGGACTCGAAGTGGACCGTCGCGATGAGCGGCGGAATAATCCAGTCCGGCCACAACAAAGCCACGCTCGACCTCGGCGGACACACGCTCACCGTGCCGATTACCTCCGGAAAGACCTTCTGGCTGCACAACGCCGACGTCCTGAACGGACTTGTCGATATCACGAGCGGCGGCTGGCTGAAGGTGAACAAGACGTCGTGCCGCGCCACGACGGCGGATTTCCGCATCAACTGCGCCTTGAACATGGACGTGCCGATGGACGTGCGCGACTACATCGCGGTTTACGGATCGAACGCCAACGAAGGCACCGGCGTCATCAACGTGCATGGCAGGTTCGTGCCGAGCGAGACGCACGACTACTTCCGCGGATGCGTGATGCAGAACGGCTCCACGATCGACCTCGGCGCGCGCACGACCGCCCTCAACGCGACGTCGCCATTCACTAAGGGGGCGAACACGCTCGGCTTCGCCGCCGGCGCCACGGTGACCGTGGACCTCTCGAAGCGGCCGGACGCTCTCCGCGAATTCGCGAAGTCGGCCGAGCCCTTCGTCATAGTCTGGAGCGCGGCGCCAGATGCCACCGTCAAGTTCAAGCCCGACGCCGCCACCCGCAGCAAGGGATACAAGCTGAAGCCCCGTACGATTGAAGTCGCCGTGGAAGGATCGGAAACGCCGGTGGAGAAGAGCGGTCTTGCGCTCTTTAATGCGGGCGGCTCTGTTTTGATCATAAGATAGAGAACATCCGGAAGTTTTAACGTTAAGTCCCTTATAAGAATCAACTAGGAGGTTTTAATGAGCATTAAGGGCTTTGTCGTTGGACTGACGGCGGTTACCGCCGCCAGCATCTGCGTTGCCGCCCCGTGGCCGAGCTACGAGCTTGTCGCGAACGGCGACTTCGAGGCCGGCAACGTGACAGGCAATTACAAGGACAGCGGCGTCACCAGCGCCGACCTTCCAGGCTGGGTGCCGACATCATGCGCCAAGGTCAAGGCGAGCGGAACCTATATTAAGAGCGGGCTGAACGTTGGCACCTATGCGATGGGGCTCAAGACGGTCAAGTCCACCGCCTCCTGCTATCAGGACGTTACCGTGCCCTCGCCCGGCGTGTACACCATCTCCTTCCAGTGGGTGGCCCGTCCTGGCAATGACAAAACCAACGGGGGCTTCAACCAGCAGACAGTCACAGTGTCGTTCTCGCAGGTCGTGGACGGCGAGGTGTCGGCCGAGTACGTGCTGACCTCCTTTGCTGCGACCACCACCGATTTGCTCTCCACGTACAACCGCACGATCGACGTCAAGACGGCTGGTACCTACCGGCTGAAGTTCCTCGGAACTTCGTCGAACGACAGCACGACCTCTTTCAACAACGTAAGCGTCCGCAGGGTGGACACGCTGCTGGAGAACGGCTTCTTCGACTCGGGAACGGCCAGCACCTATCCCTACTATTCGACAGGTTCGGGCTTCTCCAATCCCGGCTGGACGCTCAATTCGAAATGCGGACTCGACCCGGCGAGCGGCACATGGGTGGCGAAAGGGCGCCCCGTTGGGGCGTACGCGATGTTCATCCAGTCGAATCCCAATGAAGACGGCGTGGCGTACCAGGACGTGACGATTGAAAAGCCGGGCCTATACACGCTCGCGTTCGACTACGCCATGCGCCCTGGTAGCCAATTTGCCGGCCAGACGGCGAAGGTCTACTTCGGAAAGGTCGGCGAAGGGAAATCCGATGTCGACGAAGGCGACCTGCTTGAAACCCTGTCGCCGGCATCTGACGTGTTCACTTCCTATTCGCGTCCAGTGGCAGTTCTCTCCGCCGGCACCTACCGCCTGAAATTCGTCGGCACATCTTCAGCCGACAAGGCCACCGCCTACGACAACGTGCGCCTATTCGCGTCCGAAGAGCTTGTGACGAACGGCGAGTTCGAGGAAGGTTCTTTTGGCGTCTCTCAGGTCTGGGGCGCTTACGCCAACTTCGCGAACTACAGCAATCCGGGTTGGCAGGTCAACAACCCCGGGAGAGTCGGCCTGGGATGCCCGTTCGGCACCTGGCTTCAGACCGGGCTTGAGGTGGGCAAGTACGCGATGTTCATCCAGACCAGAGACAGCGAAGGGGATACGACTGCGTATCAGGACATTGCGATTTCCGCTCCCGGCACCTATCGCGTGGCGCTCAACTACGTGGCACGGCCCGGAAATTACGCCGGCCAGACCATCAAGATTTCGTTCGGGCCGATGTCGGACGGTGCGATTACCGACGACCTCATCAACGACCAGTTTACCACGACGACCTACACGGAGCTGACGCCCTACGAGAAGTACATCACCGTGGAGACGGTCGGCACCTACAGGCTGCTGTTCACGGCGTTTAGCTCGTCCACAGACTACGCGACGGCAATCGACTGCGTGAGCGTCCGCCGTCAGACGGAATACTGCTTCTGGACCGGCGGTGGCGATGGCACGACCATCAGCGATCCCGCGAACTGGGGCCGCGCCGTGCTTTCGCCCGTGGACGACCTCTGCTTCACGAACGACACGGCGCTCGCCGTTTCCGTGCCGGCCGACTTCACGGCGAGTTCGCTCAACTTCTTCGGCACGGGCTCCGTGACGGTCACTGGTTCCGGTGCGGACGGCGACGCCGCGAAGACGCTCACCGTCGGCAAGATCGTTTCCACCTCGTCGGCGGCGAACACGTTCAACTGCCCCGTCGCGTTCACCACCGACTACAACGTGAACTCCGCCGGCCCGGTCGAATTCCCCAATGGCGTGACGGCCGCGGGATGGGGCGCGGTGGACGGCGCAGGCGGCTTACGCCTGGCCGGCACGTCCTTCACGTTCACGGCGGACACAGTGACCATTTCCGGTAACGCCACGCTTGCCGCCGGCGCAAAGCTCTACGCCAAGAACCTCACGGGCGCGAGCGGCCAGACGCTGACCATCGAATCCGGCGCCCGGATGGAGCTTTCCGGCGATCTGGTCACGGGCGAGGCCGCGAACGGCAAGCTCGGAATCGCGATGGCGGAGGATGCTGAACTCTCCGTGGCGGGTACGGTTTACGTTTGGTACAACATATTCACCTCCACGCGGAAGTACGGGACCGTCTGGGCGAACGGGATTGTGCTCGACGTGCGTAACAACAATCTGGGCTTCTATGCCAAGCGCATCAACCTCGGCCCAGACGGCATCTCTTTCAACGGATCTACCGGATCTTTGCACATGGACATCGGTCTCGGCGGGGCGGCAGGGACGTATGTCTTCGGCGCGTACGCCGACTGGACGTGGAACGACGGCGATAATACGTATCTCAACTTCTACCAGAACGACGTGAAGTTCGACACGCTCGACTGCATCGACGGCGAGACGCCGCGCACCATCACCATTGCGAAAGCCTCCAACAACACGGCGGCGAAGCTCTACAAGCTCAACCCCGGCACGCTCGTTCTGGCCGCCCCGCAGTATTTCACGGGCGGCACCTTCCTGGAAGGCGGCAAGATCGTGGTTTCTGCGGTGAACGGCTCCGGCACCGGTCCGGCCACGCTGGCCGTCGGCACGACGCTTGAAGTCGTGGAAGGCGGCACGCTTGGCAACTCCGCCATCACCGTCGAGAACGGCGCGACGCTTGCGTTCGCCAACGGTTCGGGACTCGCCGGGCCTGTGACGGCGACCGGTGCCGTGACCGTCGCGGGGAACGTGTCGTTCGCAGGCGGCGCGTCCATCGCGTTGGCGGAAGGCGGTTCGTTCGCCTTCGGAGAGGGCGCGAAGATTTCGATCGGCTCCGACATGAAGGACGGGTACACGCTGATAACCGGCTCGGGGCTGACGGCGGCTCAGCTCGCGGAACATTTCGACACGCCGTACGGCGCAGTGCGGCTTAACGACGCGGGCGACGTGGTGTACGTAAACTCCTTCGAGTGGCAGACCGCCCTTGCGGGCGAGGAGACGTACTTCAAATACGGTGTTGCGGCGGCCGCGAGCGTGCTCGTCGGCGCGACGTGCGACGACACGGGGATCACGCGCTATTCGGAAAACAGCGATGTCACAAGGCCTTCGGCCACGACGCCATGCTCGGTGCTGACGGACGGCGACGTGCATCTTGTGGGACGAGCCGTGAACTACCAGAAGATATACGCGCTCGTGAGCGGCACGGTCGAGTGGACGTTCCAGCCCGCCGACATCGCGGAGCTCGCGGTGTTCTCGCGCTGGG